>Ga0209187_1000907_pt1 | contig 41058 bp, 23 predicted proteins | sample BantaG_FD_187430 | JGI IMG/M metagenome (GOLD analysis project Ga0209187, IMG submission 187430) | Marine algal microbial communities from Bantry Bay, Ireland - BantryBay_4 metaG (SPAdes) (version 2) | ecosystem: Host-associated > Algae > Red algae > Unclassified | place: Bantry Bay, Ireland...
TAAAGCCTGTTCCACTTACAAAATTTAAGCCCGCTGGCAATCTATCTGTTACCTCTACATTGGCAGCATCTAATGTTCCTTCATTACTAACTGTGATCTGGTAAGTCACTTGATCGCCTGGGGCATATGGCCCTGCACTCGTGATGACTTTTGTTAATGCTAAATCATAAGTCTGATCTACCGTTATTGGAACTGAATCTTGATCATCTTCACTTGCATCATCGTTATTAGGTGTAGAATCTACATCATCTCCATCATCTGTAGTGATCTCAGCTTCGTTAGTCAAACTTGTTCCTTGAAATGAAGCGTCTATATCAGCAATAAATACTAATGTTGTTGTAGCTCCGCCTCCAGGCAGATTTGCAATTGTAGCAGTATGTGGAGGAGTAGGACTAAAGGCTGCACCATTCGCAAAAGTCAATCCCGCAGGTAGTCTATCCGTAATAACAATATTGCTTGCATCCACTACCCCTTCATTTGTAACTGTTATTTCGTAATTCACTTGATCACCTGGAGAATAGGGACCTGTACTCGTGACAGTTTTAGTTAATGTCAAATCATATGTTTGATCAACTATAATATCAACTTCCCCTTGATCATCTTCTGCTATTAAATCATTGTTAGGCGTTGAATCTACATCATTACCATCGTCGGTTGTAATTTCAGCTACATTGGTCAATAATGTACCAGTGTAGTTGTTATCTATTTGAGCTATTAAAGTCAATACTACTGGAGTCCCCCCTGCTGGCAAATTTGCTATTGTAGACATGTGAGGAGCTACTACGTTGAAGCCTGTTCCCGTTATAAAATTTAATCCTGCTGGTAGTCTATCCGTAACGACTACATTAAATGCATCTAAAGTTCCTTCATTGGTTACTGTAATCTCGAAACTTACTGCATCGCCAGCGGTAAAAGGACCAGTATTTGTAATAACTTTAGTTAAGGCTAAATCATAAACTTGCTCAACCATGATTGGCACATCATCTTGATCATCTTCATTTGCTGCATTGTTATCAGGTGTAGAATCTGTATCTATTCCATCATCTGAAGTGATCTCAGCTTCATTTGTCAGACTAGTTCCTTGGAATGAAGCATCTATCTCTGCAACTACAGTCAATATAACTGGTGTTCCGCCTGCTGGTAGACTAGCGATAGTTGAAGTGTACGGCGCAGTAGAACTAAAGCCTGTACCACTTATAAAGTTTAAGCCTGCAGGTAATCTATCTGTAATTTCTACATTTGAGGCATCTAATGTTCCCTCATTACTTACAGTAATTTGGTAGGTCACTTGATCACCTGACGAGTAAGGACCAGTACTTAGAACCATTTTAGATAAAGCTAAGTCATATGTTTGTTCAATAGTGACTAATGCTGGATCCGCATCATCTTCATCCGTAGTCTCGTTTGAATCACCAGGTGTACCCGTACCATCTCCATTAATTGCATCGTCTGCTGCAGTGCCTGGTGCACCACCAGCATCATTTCCAACCATTGCGTCTGGCGAGCTATCTATGTCTGAGGGAAGCGTATTTCCTGCAAATTCATCGTCATCAGCACCTGTTATCTCAGCTCTATTAATGATGGATGTTAACATCGTGTTAGGATCTACTTGCAATACAATTGACAAAGTAGTAGAAGCAGTAGCCGCCAATGGTCCATTGAAAGTCGTCACTGCATTTATTCCACTTGCAGTCCATCCGTTTGCTATGTTTGTAGCATTGGTTGGGATGAAATTTAAACCAGTTGGAATATAATCCACAATATCAATATCATATGCATCACTTGTTCCTTGATTAAATATATCTATTTCGAAGGTTACCAAATCTCCAGGTTGAATAGCACCTGTAGTAAGTAAAGTTTTTTGTAATGCTAAATCAAAACACGCATCCTCTACTATAAGCGGACAGCAATTTCCTGCTACACACCCTACACTATTATCCGCTGTAAACGTATAAGACCCATCATCCGTAATGGTGATAGGTGAGCCAGAGGCAAATGCAATAGGACCTGAACCTGTATCTCTAAACCATTGTATATTGGTCAATCCACTTACTGGAACCGAGGCTTCAATTTCATCGTTATTAGATACGCAGATTTTAACTGGAACAGAAACGCAAGCAGAGCTGATATCATCCTCATTGTAATCTCCATTGTTCGGAGAAGAATCTTGATCCACTTCATTCAATGCAGTTACCTCTGCCAGGTTAAAAATGATACCTTCTCCTGTAATTTCAATAGTGACAGTGAAGGTCTCCATAGTTCCAGATGCAATAGTCCCAGTAGTCCATATGCCTGTAACACTATTGTAAGTACCATCGCCACCTGAAGAAACAAAATTTGCATTGTTCGGTATCGCATCAGTAACTTCTATACCTGTTAAGCTAGTAGTCCCTTCATTGACAACATCTACTGTGAACGTAACTAAATCCCCAGCTACGGCAGTCGTGGTAGAGGCGGATTTGGATAGAGAAATATCACTCTGTGCGAACGCAAAATTTACACTAAGAAATACAATGACTAGGAAGGAAAGAATAAGACGTATTCTTTCCTGAGGAAATTGTAATTTGTGGGAGGTAACCATTTCTAACTAATATTTATGTTATAAATAATATTTGTCTGCTTGAGCCTTATCTCAAACTTCTTTCAAATTTCTCTTTTACTTGTTTAGTTGAACTGTAGAAAAACCAAAATCCATATCTTCAATGCGGTAAGCGGTCAGTGCGACCACTTACCAATTCTCATTGATAGATTTGGTGATGATCCAATTTATTTAGAGCATACTACCTATCACACCGCTTTTACTAGCATAATGTGACATACATTGCAGGATACCAATCCCACAATTATTCTTTTAGTTGGTTATTTTTCTTTAGGATAAGAAGGTATTATGGAATAAATTTGTGACATTTTCAGCATAGTGAATACGCCAGTCTTATTCCGTTATCGGAAAGATTCAATTAGTATGCCGAAGATTGAGGATTGCTTGATTAACAATCTAATTGCTCAAAATATTGATGATTTTAGTAGCTCTAGATCGAAAACCTGCAGATTGATGGGGTATATGGTACTCCAACATAATTACTAATTCAGGGGATAAATCTGGCTCTAATAGGCATATTTTCAGCAAAATAGACATAGCGAATACTCGTACTGCGACTGTCTCTGTAGGATCGTCTAACAGGCCAAATGCAATGTCTGCAGCCAGCCCAAGATCCTTTTTTGGAAGGTTGATTTTATCCAGTGCACGCATTACATTTCTCTTTACTGCAGCGTGACATGGATTTTGAATCTTTTTTAACAAAGTGGAGACGTGAGGGATTATCAGCTGCGGTTGGGAATCGACAAGTGTTCCAATAATCCAAGCAAGTTTTTGTGCGTCACGCTCTTCAGATTTCGTAAATTCTACAATAAATTTATTGAATTTTGCCTTGCTAGCTCCAATATAGGAAACCACATTTAGTACCTTTGACTTGCTTTGAGTACCTTGTAATAAGTCTAGATAGAACATAAGTATACCATTTGAACTTAAAAATGAACCATATATTTATATACAAATGATTAATCGCTGCGTTAAATCACGAATAGCTATCGAGATATGATAGCTCTTGCTAGCCTTGCGCTTTTCGCCTTGATCTCAACCATTTAAATTATAAATGTTTTACAACATTTTAAAATACAAATGGTATTATAGCTTGGTACAAAACTAAAAAATAAGCATGAACTTGAATATATCAACGCTTACTCTTTTTTGCATCTTGACTCTTATTTCAATAAGCCCTAAGCTCTGTAATGCTCAAGTTCGCTACGAGCATCCCGTAAACATCCACATCAATTTTGCCAACGAGAGTACCCATGGCATGCTTATAGCTCATCGAATCCTAGAGGGATTCAATCAAAAAGTGAATGCCTTTGTAGATCTCCAGAGTAATCAATTTAACTTTTATGGAAACAAGGATCTACCAAAAGATATTTTCGAAGATCCTGAGCATTGGTTCTACCCTATCTCACCCAATAGCTATTACTCTTCTATAAAAGCTATTCATGCCTCCTCAAAGGATTTTCCGCATAAATCAGAGTTGTATGCTATCGCCAAGGATATGCATACTATATGTAAGAGTGTGAATAAGATGCGATTCTCCATGGAGGACTATATGATACAAAATGATCTGACCCTGGTTGAACATCAAATAGGCATCTTTACCCAATTACAGCATTGCGCCTCATTATACGACAGATATTATGAGGTCAATGATCAACTGCATAATCTGATCAATCTTATTGTCTTAGAAACAAATTCGACATCTGAACGAAGACAGCGTTATGATAAAATACAAAAGTCCCTCAAGAGTAGTCTTGAAGCTATCAGATATGGTTTCGACAATGAACTTGATACTGATATCGCAATCCTTACTAAACAAAACACTATATTACAAAAGGAGATAGCGCGAGATAGACCCCTTGCAGAGATACAAACCGCACTCAAAGAAGGCTTGCTTATTTTAAATGATTATAAGAAAGGACTTCCTATTCCAGAAAAGTACACACTGTATGGTCCAGCTTACTACTATTATAATGTAGAACTTGCTTCTGTGGTCAACAGATATGGTAAGGGTTTAATAGCTAATGCAAATAAAATTTTATTTAAGGAGGATCCCGATCAGATTCTACTATTAGAAGAGCCCCATTATTTTAAAGTAGTATTGCCTAAGAAGGAAATTCCACTGGAGCAAAGTAAAGAAGTGATCAAAACTCTACCTTCTAAACTTGAAAAAAGGAAAGTGGCTATCTCACAGACTACTATCGAAGTTAAACAGAAAAAACTATTACTAGAAATTTTTGATCATCGTCAGGAAGACGGAGATATCATAAGTCTAAATTTTAATGGTCACTGGATCTTGGAGGAAAAACAACTAAAGAAATCTCCTCTCAAAATTGTAGTTGAATTGAATGATGAGGGTGAAAACTACTTGATCTTACATGCCGTAAATTTAGGTGAGCTGCCTCCCAATACAATTGCTGTCAGATATTATCTAGATGGTATCCGAAAGATGGTAGTGCTCAACTCTGATTTAAATCAAAGTGAAATGATCCGCATCAAACGAATCACCGATGATAATTAAAGTCTCTCTAGCGATGATTTGGGGCCATCATGCTTCTTGCCCAACTTCTGGCTAAGCATAAAAAGCATGACCAGGTCATACAGGGGTGCGCTTCGCTCCCGTCCCCAAAAAGCTGAACAACACAGCTAGCCCAATTTTGGTGACTGACCTGTCTACTCTCTAAGCCTCCCGTGAGGTCACCCTTCCTACCCTTTGTCCAAGAAAAATTCTTGTTTATAATTATCATCCTTAAAGTAGAATTCACTAGAGCTTAAATTTGACCCCTATCGTTATGATAGTAGAAGAAAGTCTTCTAGTCAATTTATTCATAATGGAACCCTGCTTGCTGTGGCAAGTCTAGGCCAGTCCTTTCCTTATATAGGTTTACTGGACCTAGATTACTACGCAACAGTCAGTCATGTGTGAGGGATAGTAGTGATGCGATCCCATATGTTCCGATCCTTTCTCGGAACATATGGGTGAAGCAGTCCAAGCCCAAATGCAGTGCCTGGCGGGTAGTTGGGCGCAGGACCTGGTCACGAAAAGCCCGACCTCTACATAGCTTTTTCAGCGACGTAGAGGGCACACCCAAATAATCTTAATCAACAGAAATAATTAAGCCTTTTAAATATCTCTTTTCCTGACAATAGATAGATACTGGATGATCGAAAGGCTGCTGCAATATATTGAGGATACGGATTTGACGACCCGTTTCGATGGCAGCTGCTTGAATAGTATTGTAAAAGAGCGGTGCATCGACAGCTTGGCTACAGGAAAAAGTAAAAATAATCCCATTCGGTTTAATGTGGCGAATGGCTTCTGCGTTGAGTCGCTTGTAGGCTTGAACAGCTTTGTGCCTGCGTGCCTTACTCTTGGTATATGCTGGCGGATCCACAACAATCACATCGTACTGCTGAGAATTTTCTTTCAAGAAAGCTAAGACATCCATCGCGCTAGACTGATGATCTTTGTCCTGAAAATTATTTAGTTCAATATTTTTATCCAAAATAGCCAAGGCTGATTTTGACTGATCTACTGAATGTACGGATAGCGCACCCGCTGCGAGAGCCGAGATCGAGAAGCCTCCCGTATAGCAAAATGTATTGAGCACAGACCTACCATTAACATAAGACTGGATAATTTTTCTGCTCTGTCTCTGATCTAAAAAGAAACCAGTCTTTTGACCGTCCTTGATATCAACTTGGTACAATAGGCCATGTTCTTTGGCGACAACTTCTGTGGGCTTATCTCCATATAAATATTCATTCTCCACCATGTATTCTTTGGATATAACGTCTGCACTTTTATGGTAGATGTGTGTAAGTTGATCACCAATCACATCAATTAGCGCTTTTGTTATGGACTGCACTTGACGTAGCATACCGATCGTATGGCACTGTATAACTGCAGTCGTATCATACATATCTATAATCAATCCGGGTAAAAAATCACCCTCCCCATGGACTAATCTAAAACAGTTAGTCTCTTCTAATAGTTGGGCCTGATTTATTATTCGTAGCTGATAGGCCTGAGATATTTTCTTTAGCCAAAATGTATCATTTATGACTACTGGCTGAAAGGACAAAACTCTAAGCGCAAGGCTGCCTGGATGAAATTGAGCGACAGCCAGAAAGTCTCCCTGTTTATTTTTAACTTCTACAACGTCACCTATTTCTATATCATCATCCTGATAGGCGATGGCACCAGAAAAAATATAAGGGTGTTGGCGATAAATAAATTGCTCCTTATTCTTTTTGAGAAAAATGTTCTTCAAGGTCTGTGATTTTATTCGGCTTTATAATACAAAAAGCTAAAGGTAAAGAGAAGAAAGCTTATAATAACTACACCTTCGATAGGCTGGATTACATGATATATAATCTTTGGTGGTATCTCCGTCCAAAAACTAGTAGTCGGCTTACGAATCAATTCAGAACCATAATTTTCCCAATTAAGGTTCAACCCAATTTTATTAATGATGGTCTGTACAAAAGATTTTTTCCAAATCATTATCGAAACTAAGCATACTATCAAGGCATAAGATAACCAAGTTATTCTATGGATGTGTTCACGATCTGCTTGAAGCATAGTTCTTATACCCCTGTGTGAACGTAAAAAAATCAAGCCCATTGCCGCTCCGAGTAAATTGAGAATTACATCATTGAAATCGTAATAATTTGTACGCTCTGGCGATAAATAATAATATTGGTAGGCCTCATCTATACTTCCTAATAGAGTAACGAATAGAAGTGTAGAAAAAAAGTTTTTAAATAATGGAAAGATCAAAATCGCCATCAAGGCGTATTGGATAAAATGAATGATCTCAATATTGATAATGATCAAAGAGTGGAGTGATGTGATCATTAAAGTCAAGCAAAGACAAAAAAAGGCTATAGGAATCTTAGGGTTTGTCAGCTTCCATATTTGTGAAATTAAAATTCCTATAAATATCAAAAGTATTAGTAATCCGAGACAAAGTATGGTGAGATCGTAACTCTTTCGACTTACACCCTTGAATATTGCTGCGATAGATACCCCTACGAATTCATGCGGCAAGGTGACCAACAAAAAGAAGCCTAGACAGACAAAGACATTGAGTAAACTGTGTTTGCTAAGAAAATTAAGTATCTGATTCACACGACAAAAATATGTTTTTCAAGACATTGATGTACCGTAAAGAAAAAAAATCATGAATTAATTTTAAATTTACCGTTGTGCAAGAGCACATTACATTAATAATTGATAAAACAAATAATCTATGACAACTGAAGATATCGTAAATGGCATACAAGCTAAGGCGGATAAAGCAGACCCAATAGGCAATACGCTGAAATTAAATATTGGAGATAAGGTAATATATATTGATGGTACAGGAGATAGCAACCAAGTCTCAATTGATGACAAGGAGGCGGACTGCATAGTTTCTATAGACGAGGAAAATTTCACGAAGCTAGTAAAGGGAGACTTAAATCCCATGATGGCCTTCATGAGTGGCAAGATCAAGCTTAAAGGAGATATGGGTGTAGCGATGAAGCTACAATCATTATTGTAGAAACCTAAAGTGGCTTTATTCAATTTTTACCTGGAAAATTGAATTATCGAATAATGATAAAATCATCATATTGCAGAGGTTCAAGCACTATTGTAGTTTCAATGGTAAGCACCTCTGCATATTTAGGCCCCTCTTTTGCCCAAGCCGCTAAAGCTTCTAAATCCATTTTATCACCTTGGGCAATTATCTTTACTTGACCAGTTACTAAATTTTCAACTGTCCCTAAGACACCTATTTCATCTGCCTTCTCTTTGGTGCTATTTCTGTACCAAACACCTTGAACTTTTCCACTAATGATGATCTGAATGGTCTTCATTATTTTCAGTTTGTGTATCTACTTTAACTCCTTCTGCTACCACTGTTTTGTTACTCTCATAAATAAGCGAACCAGTCATTATGAGCGAGGAAATAATAATGACATACAATAAGATTCCTTCATCAAAACCAGGATGTTTAATTCCTATTGGCAGCTGATAGAAGAGCAATACGGTTATCAAACCTCGTGGCGCAATGAATAATTCAGGAATCAAATTTTTTCCATAAAAAAGTCGTAGAAAAACGATCCTTACAAAGTACAAGACTATTAGGATCGCGATACTGATCACAAAGACATTAATATTTACGAGTGATGATAGTGTAATACTTATCCCAAAAACAACAAAGAAAAAAGTACGCACTACAAAAGCCGTTTCCAATGTAATCAGATGAAATTCTTTTTCAATGACTGCAATAGGATCAGTTTCTTTTTTCGGTCTATTATCTGCTTTGAAGATCTTGAAGAAACGCTCGTGGTTTGCCAAGGCTAATCCAAAGAAGAGGATAATCAATAGAGCTCCATACAAGTGTAAAAATACTTTACCAGATGAATACAATAATAATAGTATCGCTATCAAGAGGAACAACCGGATATGCCCTTTGAGATCCTTAAAAATAAAGATCAAAAGATAACTTGCCACTATCGCTATAACTAAGGTAATAATTAGACTGACACCAAAATTAATACTTGCTGTTTGGATGCCTTCGTCATTCATATTTAACAAAAAATAGAAGACCATAATACCTAAGATATCCGAAAATGCAGACTCATAAACCATAAATTCCTGCTTAATCTTTGGTAGCTTTCCAATACTAGGTATAATAATGGCACTAGACATGATAGCTAAGGGAGTACCATGAATAAGTGCTTCGGTATTCGACATCTCAAAAAACTGCAACAGCACCAAAGCGATACCTCCAATAGAAAATACTAGACTTAGGAGAGCAATAAATATAGCTTTCCCGATCAATGGAAATTTTTCTTCTGTAAACTCCAAATCAAGTGCAGCTTCCATAACGATCATAATCACCCCTACCGTACCAAGCACTTTCAAGGCACTCTGTAAAGAATCTGCTTGTAAATGTATGTGGATGGAATCTAATCCAAGCTTCATCAAGATTCCTAACAAGATGAGCAATAGTACTGCAGGTATATTTGTCTTTTCAGAAAACTTACTAAACAAATAGGATAAGACAATAGTAGCTGATGCGACTATGATCTGACTATTTGCATCACTAAGATCAAAACCGGATGCTAAAAATATCATAAGGAGGAGTGTGTTAATTTATATTTAGGCAGAAACCGTCAATTTATCTATGCTATTCATTATTGCCTTGGCTGTATTCTGCCAAGCAAACTTTTTCGATTGCTTTAAAGCTTTTTCTTTCCATTGTAATAAATGATCTTGACTAGAAAGAAGCTCCATAAGACTATCTACTAGTGAATCCTCATTCTCTATGTCAAAATATATAGCGGCATCTTCCGCGACTTCGCGCAATGCACCTTTACCTGACAACAAACAAGGACAACCACAAGCCATGGCCTCTAATACTGGCAAACCAAATCCTTCATGATAACTCGGCATCACCAAGCATTCTGCATGGGTGTACAGGATAGGTAGCAACTCTTTAGGCACATAATCAGTATGAATAATATCTGATTTGAATTCACTTTTTTCGATCAGCTCAATTATATCTTCGTAATCCCAACCAGCTTTTCCTGTCAAGACCAATTGGAAATCTTTGTTCTTATCTTTTCGGCGAATCTTTTCGAAGGCTTTAATCAGATATGGTATATTTTTTCTTGGTTCTAAGGTACCTACGTGTAGCAGAAATGGTTTTGATATTTTTAAAACTTTGATGGCTTGAGCATCAAATTTAGGACTATAAAAATTACTGATACCCAAGGGTACCACTTCTACTTTTTCTTTAGTTATTGGTGAATATTCAATAATGTCTTTTTTGGTTTGCTTAGAATTGCAAAGTATTAAATGTGACTTTTTGAAAATACTCGGTAATAATAACTTGTGTAACCTTTGACTAAGTACCCCATGAAATTTCTTATGGGTTACTGGCGTTAGATCATGGATATAAGTAACCTGCTTGATATCATCTGGCAGTCCAAAAGGTCCGAAATGAGCCAACTCCACGACTACATCAAAGTTGTTTTGCTTGATAAACTTTGGGAACTTCGTGAATAGTCGAGCACGATGTTGAATAAGTAAGGCCTTCTTAATAGGAAAAACCACTTCCTTTAAGTTTTTAAATTCTTTACTTTTCTCAGCACGAAAGACATAGATATCATGAGGTGATTCTGCCTCATCAAGCGCATGTAATAGTTCTCTGCAGAACACGTGGATACCTGCATACTGAGTATCTAAAGGGTCTGCTAAAAAGGCAATTTTCATATTGTTAATCTATCATTGAAGTTTGATATAAAGATATGTAATTATCGACAGTATCTTTAAGATGAAATTTTCGAAATTGAATTTCTTCCCATTGATTATTCAGCGCCTGTACCATAGCCTTTTGTAATGCGTCGGGAGTCAAATCTCCTAGTTGGATAAATTTACCAGATACCACCTCTGCTAATGCGCCTCTGCCAGAACTTATAATCGGTGTACCAATAGCCATAGTTTCAACTGCAGCAAAGCAAAACCCTTCACTATAAGAGGGAATTATGATCGCATAACTGGCAGCCATTTCTTTTTTCAATTGATCAAAAGGTAAATGATGCTTTAGAATCAACTTATCTCTAATCTGTAATTTGTCTATGAGCTCGTTGATTTCCTTGAAAAAAGATTCTGGAGAAGTAGGTATTATCAGTTGATATTTAATTTTCCGATCAGAGGATGGCATTATTTTTATGGCCGACAGAAGGATTTCAATCCCTTTTGACATGCCAAGTCTCCCAAAAAAAGTAAAAGTTAAGCTTTCCGCTTCTACTTGATGTTGAAAATCATTGAATTCCGAATAATCTATACCGTTGTAGATCATGGCTACCCTGTCCTTTGATATACCTTGATCCAATAAAGCCTGTTCTGTAAAATGGGAAACCCCAATAAATTTATGAAAGCCTAGTCCAAGGATAAGCTGCTCAAATCGATAATGCAAACTTGCCCCTATCTTTGACATAAAGGGCAAGTCAAACCACAAATCAGCCCATACTTCATGAAAAGTTATGAGCACTTTTTTACATCTCAGCTTTCCAGCTAACCATGCAGGTAATGCAGCATTATATGATGTAGTATGTATGAGATCACAGTCTTTAGCTAAGCGGAAAGCAGCAAAAAAGGCAAAAAAAGTAAAGAAGTATCTATTGAGGTAATTTTTACGATATATCTGAACATCCCCTATCTTTTCGTAGGTAGGATCTTGTTTATTCTTCAAAGTTGTTAAAACAACTACTTGATGATTTTGGTCGGAAAGTTTATGTGCTAAACTGTGAAAGAGTGTCTCTACTCCACCGATATGAGGATAGTAATTCTCTAAAACAAAAAGGATTTTCATCCAACCTTTGCTTTTTTACTTTTTTTTAGTGGAATACTGATTTCAGCTTGCTCTTCATCATCCTTTCTCTTCTTGTCTTCTATAGCAATTTTACGCACCAGATCAGTCATTTGATGCTCTAGCTTCTCAATAGTAGAGGATAAATAAAATACAAAGAGGAAAAGTAGTGCTATGGAAACAAAAATGACTGCAGTAACATTACTTCTAAAGCCAAGGATAGAGGCAATTTTCATGGACACTGGATTCGGTATAATGGCCATTAAAGTGATTGATATCCAGAAACTTATCCATACAATTGCAGCAACTAGTGTCCTCTTACGACTGACGTATTGCGTGATGGTTCTATAAATGAAAAAGATTCCAATTATAGGAGCTAACCATTGATAAATTTCTAATTGTGCCAATAGGATCATGAAACCGATTTACCTGTATTTTTAGATACGTGTATTTTTTGAGGAGGGTTTGGGATGGCAAAAACTATTATACAAATCTAAGTTGTAGCTTTTAAGGCCTACGCAAGTTAAACATTATTCGTAAACCTTGCTTTCTGTAAGTGTTAAAATGTTGAATAAACTACAGTTTTAATGAATCTAGAATGGCTTTGATGTCAGAATCGTCACATTTATCAGCCAATTCTTTAATTTGAATGAGTTCTTCTTGATCTGCATTAGTCAATGCATTTTCTGTAATCAAGCCATTGACCCAATCTATTCTCTTGAGTTCAATAGCCCAATGAAGGCTAGATTTACCATCGAGTTTTTTCTCAAAAGGAACTTTATGTTTAGCTAAAACAGGAAGTATTGCTATGGAACCCTTTTGAATAGCTTTCAAAATAGGAGAATATCCGTCTTTACCTCCAAAGAAAGGATCAGCGCCTTTTTCCAAAAGCATATTCATCATTTTGGGATCTTTATAAGCTAAGAATTGGGCAGAAAGAACCTGGTCAGGGTCGTTTAGAATTTCGTTTGTAACTTCAACTTTATTCAAGGCTATTTTCAGTAAATCATACATTTGGTGTTGGACGCTGCTATTGAGCAATGTATAATTTCCTTCCTTATCTTTGATGAACAGTTCTGCCTTATGGTCTAAAAGATAAATCGCTAATTTTTCTTTGCCACTTTCAATGGCTAGTTGTAAGGGATTTTCTCCTTCATAATTTTGATTCAAATCCTCCACTTTTCCAGTGTAGTATTTTACTGCGTGGGAATCTTTTTCTTTTATGGCTTTGATGAGAGCTGGCAATGGTAATATTAAGTCTCCATATTTTTCTAAAATAGCATCATCTTGTGCAGAATGCGTCTCCATTTCAGATTTTTCAATCTCAGAGATTAATGCCGCTCCGTCTTTAAGTTTAGTCGCCTTAGCTTGGTGTGCTCTGGCTTTCATATCTCTGTGGGTAGCAAGATCTTTCTCTACTTGAATGCGTTTTAATTCTGTTTCATCATTCGTCAATAGTGCCAATATATTCTTGTAACCACTATCTTCCGCTGCTTGGATGGGTGTCTTACCATCGATATTAGGAAAATTAGGGGTTGCCCCTTTATTTAATAGTAGGCGTACAATGTTTTCATTCTCCCAAAATACCGCTTTATACAATGCTGATTCTCCGTCTTTAGCTCTTACATCTGGGTTAGCTTTTTTTAATAAAAGCATACCTACTATCAGCTCATGATTATTATCCACAGCAAGAGGCAAGGCAAATCTCTCCAGTCCATCTGGCTTGTTGGGGTTGACCCAGGCATTGAGCGATTCGGCTACCGCAACAGGATCACTATTTTTCACGGCATTAACCAGATCTGAATTGTCTAACTTTAACTTGTCAAATAAGGAGTACCCAGCTTTTTGCAAGGCGTCATTAACGTGCTGGTAAAATCTTTTTATATCCATCTATTCTTTTAATATCCTATAAATACCGTTTACATTTGAGCATGTAATTGGTTTAACTTTGTAATATAAACAAAGCGATAATTGGTACACTTAAATTTACTCAAAAATACAAGGACTGCTCATGAGTAGAAAATTAAAGATAGAGAATTTTGATCCAAATGGAGTGGGTGTCCACAATGGAAGATTCATTGGAATGCCTTTTGATCGAGAAGAAGCGCAAGTAGTACTTGTGCAGGCACCATGGGATGTCACCGTTTCTTCAAATAGCGGCACCTGTCTTGGGCCCGCAAATATCTTAGAATCTTCCTACCAGTTGGATCTGTTTGATGATTTCGTTCCAGATGCTTGGAAGATAGGACTTTATATGGAGCCCCAAAATGACGATTTACTCTTGCAAAGCAAACTATTGAGAGCTAAATCCGAAAGTTATATTGCGGCTTTGGAAGGAGGGGAAGAAATTTCGATTGAACTTATCGCAACAAGAAATCAAATAAACTCAGCCTGCGGAAAAATGCTAAACCAACTAGAGAAAAGATGTATAACCATCTTAGAAAATAAGCAACAGTTTGGAATTATTGGAGGAGATCACTCTGTTGCACTAGCAGGTATCAGAGCTATTTCAAAAAAACACAAACAATTTGGTATTTTACAAATCGATGCGCATATGGATCTGAGAAAATCTTATGAAGGATTTGAATTCTCTCATGCCTCCATTTTCTACAACGCTATGCAAATTGAGGAGGTCACTAAACTTGTACAGGTAGGCATTCGAGATTTTTGCGAAGAGGAGGTTCTTTTTGCTGATCAAGAAAAAGAACGCATTGCTCTCTTCACTGATACCATGATGCAAGAATCGCTATTTGATGGTGTTAATTTTGATAAGATATGTACAAAAATAGTTGATGAACTACCTCAGAATGTCTACATCAGTTTCGATATTGATGGACTCAAGCCCAGTTTCTGCCAGAATACAGGAACACCAGTCCCAGGTGGTCTTAGCTTTTCGGAAGCGAAATATCTAATCAAAAAGGTAGTCCTGAGTCATCGAAACATTATCGGATTTGATCTATGCGAGGTAGCAGGGACAGGACATGACTATGATGGTAATGTAGGAGCACGTGTGGCTTATATGCTAAGCAACTATATGGGCAAGAGTCTTGGACTGATCTAAATTCTTAGCAAAACCAGGTATTTCTTGCTTTACGCAGCAAAAAAAGAGACTTAAATAGGCATGAGTAGGCTCCCAATTGATATATTTACATTCAAACAATCTAAAAAGCTAACTATATTTGGTATACATGATTACTAATTGTAATATGTACGCTAAAATTTTGAAACTAAAGATGAATATAATCCATCTCTACATACGAATCTCCATTGGTTTTGTAGCCTTTCTTACGTCAGCTCAGATTGCTAAGGCACAAGACATCATATTAGATATTACAAAATTAGAAATATCCTGCGCTGGAATGGAAGATGGTAGGGCTATCGTAGTAGCCGAAGGTGGTCAAGGTCCTTACAATTACTTATGGTCGACTGGATCAATGGAGCAAGTGATCAATGATCTCGCTCCAGGTACCTATCAGGTGACAGTCACTGACTCTGCGGGGAATACCGCTATCGATGCTACAGGTTTATTAGATGTACAAGCCCTCAACTTAAGCTTAGACAAAATGGATGGCTTTTGTGGTGATCTTGGCAAAGTTTCAGCTAGCATAAATGGCGGTGTTGGCCCCTTTCAGTATAAATGGAGTAATGGAGCCTTTAATCGTGAAATAACCGATCTCGAGCAAGGTACCTATGCCGTCACTGTTACAGATCGAAATGCTTGCCCGATAGTGGATAGTATTGAGATCATAGTAAATGGAAAGATCATAGAATTAGAATCTGATTTTGCAAAACCCAGTTGTACAGGTGATTCAGATGGATATGTCGCTGTAAGCCAAACTGGTGCAGCTCTACCAGTGAGTTATCTGTGGAGTAATGGTGAAACTGGAATGAGCATAGAAAATGTTCCTGCTGGCACTTATAGCGTATTTCTTCAAGATGCCAACGGATGTACAGATGGTCTAGTTATAGTCTTACCAGATCCAGATGCAATAAAGGTTCAACTGATAAATCAAAATGATGCCCTTTTTGCTAATGTTGAAGGTGGTACTCCAGACTACGAATACCGATGGAGTACTGGTGAAAGTGGCACATCTTCTATCAATAATCTAGCCCCAGGCGACTACAGCCTGACCGTCGATGATGCCCTAGGCTGCTCAGCTATAGGCGCAGGCGAAGTGCTAGGGCCGTTGAGTCTAGATCCAATTGAAGAAATAAGATTATTCGACTTATCCCCTACTCTTGTGGCACGAGCATTGAATATTGATATTCAACTAAAGTCCGCTGAAGAAATTAGCTTACAAATTGTAGATCCAATTGGGATTAAGATTTGGGAGAAAAAAATTTTTGCACTAGATCATAAAGAGGTTATCTATATCCCTTCAGAATGGAATCCTGGATTATACTTTCTTGTCATGCATGGACAGTCAGGTTGGACTAGCACCAAGCGTTTCCTAAAGAATTAAATAGTAAAAATCCGCGATCATTAAAACGCCCCTCACTTTCTATCAAAAATACAAAGTCCTAATTTGGATGGGGTTAGCGATATTACAACAAAGCATATTGCTGTTGACCATGAACGGAACAGGTGACGATGGTGATAGCGTTGAGCACTATCTACACAATCACTATGTTTTTGAATATCCATTTTTATTAATACATACATGGGCAAGGCCGTTTTTTGTACTAGCGTCTTGCTTGTTTGCTCAGCTCGGATTTATAGGGCTCAAATTATTTAATTCTATTATGGCTGTAGGCGCTGCTTTTTTGGCCTATCGCTTGGCCAAAAAAGTAGAAATACCTTATGCGGAATTAGCTATCCCAATATTAATGTGTATGCCTGATTATCTGAGACTTAGTTTATCTGGACTTACCGAACCTTTATTCTCGTTTATGGCAGTGGGCTCGCTGCTCCTTTTGGCTAAGGATAAAAGTTTTTGGGCTGCACTCGTTATATCCTTTTTACCATTTGTCAGACCAGAAGGCTTGTATTTTGTCGCACTAGGCGTCGTATTCTTTGCCTTTAAAGGTAAATCTTGGAGGTGTATTCCATGGCTATTATTTGGTCATGTATTTTATACTTTATTAGGGGTAGTTGCTTTTGGTGAAAACTGGTTATGGGTATTCACCAAAAATCCGAATGCCATGATTGACCCAGCCTATAATCAAACTGGAAGGTGGTTACATTACGTCAGGGCTATGCGACATATATTAGGTATACCCACTATGGTTTTCTTTTGGATGGGCTGTATTGCTATGGCACTCCCTATCTTGATGCAGCTCAAGAAAAAGTATAAAGCAAATCTAATTACAATATTTATCCTAGCAAGCACAGCAAGTGTTATTGTGAGCCATACTATTTTCTGGAAATTTGGACTCTTCAAATCATTTGGCCTAACCAGAAATCTACTCACAGTGGCTCCCTTGATGGCGGTTATTGCAGTAGCTGGAATGCAAGGGCTTTGGCGTTTAATCAACTTGAATTCCAATCGCACATTTTGGGCTTCTACTATTTCTACAATTGGAATTATATTATTCTTGTATTCGGGTTCTAAGTTTGCAGTAAAAATTCCTGAGGACTTTCAACTCAGTCCATTGCAACAGTTGTCCGTAGAAGTTGCAGATTACATCAAAGAGGAACAGCCGAGAACTAATATATTGTACCATTATTATCCTTACCTCAATTTAGCGATGAATCAGGACCCTTTTGATTGGCAACATTTCAAGGTGCTTTTTAAAGATGTGATTGATAATAAATTACCAGGGAATGCCATTATTGTTTGGGACGATTGGTTTTCTGTGATGGAGGGAAAAGTTACACTAGAGATGCTCGACCAAAATCAAGAGATTGAGCGTGTAAAAACTTTCACTGTTAAAGATCAACACGGTAAAGAGCGCAGTTTAGTCGTTTTTAGAACTAAGCTATGGCAATAATCGTTTTCACTCTGTAATGGTCATTTAAATGGGGCTATTAGAGGTACCCATAATTTAAACTTTAATACAATGCATAAATTACTGTTCTTATTTACCTGCTTTATTTTTACAGGGTCATTAGCGAATGCACAAGGTTGGGCAAAAAAAGGTAAAAAATTTCAAGCAAAACTTGATAAATTTTATCAAGATACTACGACTTCTCCACTACCATCAGCTGATGTCATTGATTTTCCTGGACATCCTTTTTTTGCTCCAAATAAAAAATTTATAGTTAAAGCCGATTTTGAATTAACTCCAGAAACTAAACCTTTTCAAATGCCTACTTCAACAGATCGATTACCGATTTATCGTCAGTATGGAATAGCTACCTTTGAAGTAGAAGGCAAAAATTATATGCTCGCAATCTTCCAAAATCAAAAGCACAAAGAGACTTTATTTCTGCCATTCTACGACCTTACCAATAGTGAGAGTACCTATGGTGGAGGTCGATATATAGACATAGGTTATCCAAGAGGTAAGAAGATAAAGATTGATTTCAATAAAGCTTATCATCCATACTGCGCGTACAGTGATCGCTACTCTTGCCCAATACCTCCCGCTGAAAACAGAATGGATATCGAAGTAAAAGCAGGAGTACAATTAGCTGAAAAATACAAACACTGAATTCAGTTTCGAGTTTCGAGCAAGAGTAAAATCCAGCGTGATGACGCTATGCTACTTGTCTTTGCCACAATCTAATCTTGAAGAATAATGGATAGTGGTGGATAGATAAGAGTTAAAAGTTAAGAGTTAGAAGAGAGTTGAGAGTATGAAAGGTGGGATATCTCCCACTAACTAACTAACTAACTAACTAACTAACTAACTAACTAAGAAACTACTTATTCCCAAACCCGATACCTCGCTTATTGAAGATAAAACCAGTCTTGTCTAATTTGAACTTTTTGACATCTTCAAGCGTGATGATGTGATCAGAAGCAGGGTCGACAAAGTCGGCATCAGCAAGCCTAATATTTTGATATTTGATCGTTTCAGAGACTACATTTCTCACCGTACGTGCATTACCAAAATACTTATCTCTGTGGTCATACAAGAATGCGAGATAAGCATTAAGATGATCATGTGCATTGAGATTCAATCTATAGTTTTGTTCATCAAACATATTGACAGCGATAGCCATCAATTGCTTAGGAGAATAATCTTCAAACTTTAAAACCTTATCAAATCGAGAATTCAAGCCCGGATTGGCTTTGAGAAATTTTTCCATATTCTCCGTATAACCAGCTGCAAAAACGAAAAATTCACCACGGTGATCCTCCATGCGCTTTAGGATAGTTTGGATAGCTTCTGTGCCGAAGTCACCCCTATTATCCCCTGCCGCCGAGGTCAATGCATAGGCCTCATCTATAAACAAGACGCCCCCTAGTGCCTCTTCAATTTTCTCATTGGTTTTGATTGCAGTCTGACCGACATACCCAGCTACTAATCCTTGTCTGTCCGTTTCTACCATTTGACCTCGCTCCAAGATACCAAGCGCTTTATAGATCTTCACTAAGATTCTCGCTACCGTGGTTTTACCCGTACCTGGATTTCCAACCAGTGCAGTGTGCATACTGAAAGAGTTGAGCACATCTTTTCCAGATCGGAAATAAAACTTTACTAATACCACCATCTGAGCTATCTGCTCTTTGATGTTTTGGATCCCAATGAGACTGTTTAGCTCGAATAGTGCTTCTTCAAGCAAATCATCATCAACAGGTATATCTGGCTTGATTTTCTTTTTATCAAGTTTAATTTTCTTGACGTCTTCTATCGTCACCCTTGCTAGCTGATCATGCGTGAAAGCATTTGGATCAGAAGATTGCATAATACGAAGACCAAGATTAAGTTTTGCCTCTTCGATGAGATCGAATACAAATCTTGCATTCCCGAAAGTTCGGTCTCTAGACCTAAAAGCCTCTATGATCAATTGATCTATTTTATCAGAAGCTTTAGGATTCAGTATGACCTCTTTCTCAAGGCAGGCAAATTTGGATATCTTTATTAACTCCTGTGGAATGTAATCGGCAAATTCAAAATATAGTTTAAACCGAGATTTTAGTCCTGGGTTTGAGTTGAGGAAGTGCGCCATTTCTTTTGGGTATCCTGCTACGATGACCACCAGATCACCAGGACCATTCGACATTTCTTTGAGCAAGATCTCTATCACTTCTCTACCAAAATCTTTGCTGTCATCATTTGATCGAGCAAGGGCATAAGCCTCATCTATAAACAACACACCACCTCTAGCTTTCTCTATCGCTTCTTTTACCTTAGGTGCTGTTTGTCCTATATACTCACCCACGAGGTCTACACGATCTACTTCATGTACATGCCCCTTAGTGACCAGGCCCATTTTTTTATACAGTTTACCCATCATACTGGCGACTGTAGTCTTACCTGTACCAGGATTACCTATAAACACGGAGTGCACATTGATTTCCTCCTCCTCTTGAAAACCTTTATTTTCACGGAGTTGCAAAAACTTGATATAGTTGGCGTGATCTCTTACCTTTTGTTTTACATCCGTCAGTCCGATCAGCTCATCCATGCTCAGCATCAGCTCATCAAAAGACGAGTTATCATCTTCTTCCTCTATGACCAATGGCGAAAATCCATCAGGCATCAAAACTGGCACATTACCCTCTTCGAAGGTTTCGCCTACTTTGAAAGGGATGATACCAATCACAGAATTCATAAATACGATCTCTGCTGTATAGTTATCTTGACGCCAAGAGCCTTTAACATTGGAGCCCCAACCTGCTGTCAACTTTATCAACTCCCCTCCTTGATCCACTCGCTGTAGTCTGACGACTTGCCCTTTGAGCTCGCGAGCATTGTTATAAAATTTAGTAAAAAGTTCGCAATACCAGTTAGCAGTTGCATTGATATTACGCAATATTATTTCTACATATATGTATCGAGTCTCTTCCGCATTGAATGCCTTGGAGTAAATTCGTTCTTCTTGGATGACATCATCATAAGGTCCTTCGTAGAGTTTAAATGATTTCACTTCGACGTATGGGTTTGCCAGCTCATTTGCTCCCTCTGCTTCCTCAATATAAAAATACTTGGTCGCAACAGGTACTCCATCTATCCAAGCTTCCCAATAGTAAGTTCCTTTTTTCCAAAATTTACCCTCTTTTTTGTTGCCCCAACCCTCTCGTATATAGACCACATGATCATACTTGGAGATGACTTTTTTCTTGAGGGGTAGAGAACATAGCTCTAGACGATCATTTTTCAACTGAAAGCACTTGAGCTCAATCTCCGCTTCCCAGTCCTCTTCATCAAAAAGTTTATTGTAAAAAGACAGTTCCGCATAGACATAGCTCGTCGTAAACCGGTCAAATACCTGACGATACTTTTTCTTATTATCAGCTAGCCACTCCGTGGAGGAGTATGCTTTAAGTTCTCTAAACTTGTAGTTGACTATATTATCTGGCAGTTGATACCCTTCTGACATTTATATGATGACGGTTAATATTAAGTATTCTAAACACTAAATGTATAAAACTTAGTACACAAAAGTGTCTATTTAATAACGCATTTTTCGAATAACCGTTGCTTTATTTAACTTTTATCTTCAGTTGTTTGGGGGTGTTTTATCGAAGTTTGGGGGTGCCGCCATACCCCAAAAAAAGGGGCGGCGTCGGGTGTTCCGCTATTACCGCTCCATTTCATTCCACGATATCGCTTCACCCCCTCACCTCTGACGCGCTCCGCTTGCAGTGCTTTGCCTGTACGGCACGCCCTGTGAAATTATGAATTATGATTTATGAGTCCACTACGAAAACTCACAAAACCAAAAATGTTTCTTTTGGTGATATTTTTCATTTTCTCAATCCACTGATGCTCAGGCATCACTGAATTTCCAAAATCAAAAATCTCATCCAAAATATTCCATTTTATGCAATTCGTCAATTTTCGTAGTGGACTCAATTATGAATTTTCAATTCCAAGCTCCATAGACATTCACAAAGAGCTTACAAAAAATAGTAAACAACTAATAATAAGCGAGTTAGGGAAAATAGTAGCCAATTAGGAATTACATTCATAAATTAAGTTAATATTTAGTGCCTAAGACCTGTTTGCTTCTTTTTAGGCACCTTCGGACTCTTCAAATTAAAATTTTCTTTAACATTTCACCCCCCCTACTTTCTCTTTTAAAAATTACATGTATCGAAAACTATTTTGATTAGTCTGAGATTTATTTTAAAGAGGTCAACTATAGGATTTCATAACCGCTAAAACATATAATTCGAATTAATTATTGGTAATGACTGATTGATCAAATTACTAAAATTGATGATGCAAATTAATGTCGCAAATAGAAAACGATGTGGATGATAAGAATAAAAAAAAGAGGAGCCTTCTTATCAGGATGATAAAAAGGCTCACTTGAAAGTATTTCGAATTTTATAAAAAAACAAATAGAATTGTACAGAGCAGAAACTCCATACTATCTATATGAATTTATTCTTAGATAGTCATCTTATTAATAGATGAATTATCATTATGGTCAACTTGACTTGTTATAATATTCCAATTTCACAAGTATTATTATGGTTAAAAAGAATGTTTCTAATTCTTTTTAAAAATAACACCGCTTCTTGTGGAGTATTTAAGTATACCGCTTCTTGTGGAGTATTATAAGTATACCGCTTGTGGAGTATTATAAGTATACCGCTTGTGGAGTATTATAAGTATACCGCTTGTGGAGTATTATAAGTATACCGCTTGTGGAGTATTATAAGTATACCGCTTGTGGAGTATTTAAGTATACCGCTTGTGGAGTATTTAAGTATACCGCTTCTTGTGGAGTATTATAAGTATACCGCTTCTTGTGGAGTATTATAAGTATACCGCTTTTGAATTGGAGTATTTGAGTTTGCCGATTCTTGACTTTTAAAATTTGATTTGTTACATTTTTATAAAGTTAAGTAAAACCTTTATTTCAAAAAATACCCTAAATAGGGTGTTTATATATTGACATATAATTTTGACTATCATATTATTACATTTAATATCTATAAAGATGTATTTATCTTAGATAAAATTTCAACACCACCCTTACTCTCTTTATACAAACCTTTTTTCTGGGTTATTTCCGCTTTTTTTTACCCTCTTTATTGAATGGCTTTTACTTTTAGATAAAATATCTCCTTGCTAAATCAACATAAAGCACGAATAGAATAAATGAATTTACTGAACTATAGATTGGATGAAGACCAAGTCTCCTTTAAATATTTTCCTCGTCAAATAAAAAAGAGCCTATTTATCAAAATTGATAAATAGGCTCTTTAATATTGAGTCTATTCGACTGTCAGAAAAAGAATAGTATGGAGCAAACGCTCCATACTATCTATATAATTATTCTAAGATAATCATCTTCTTAACAGCTGAATCAGCGTCAGTATCCAATTGGTAGTAAAGTACACCAGCTGCACCAAGATCACTTCGGTTAACATTAACCTCGTTATAACCTCTTGCGTAGTTAGCAGTAATTACTTTAATTGTCTTACCAGACACGTCATAAATTCTCAATGTAGCAGTAGATGCTGCAGGCAAGTTAAATCCAACAGTAGTAAACTCACTGAATGGGTTTGGCTTGTTCTGGAACAATTCGAACTGTGCACCTGTAGTAGTTGGAATACCACCAATAAATGCAAGTTGTACATCACTTACTTCACTCTCAGAGTTATAAGCTTGAGCCAACGTGTATTCGTTAGTCAAAGTAATAACGTCAGTCAATGTAGCATTAGCTTTTGCAGAGAAGTTGATAGAGAATAATACCTCATCATTCTCTACGCTAGTAGCTTTACCATTGTCAGTAAATGAAGTAGTAATAATACCTTCATTAACCATTGTAAATCCAAAGTTGCTTTCGTCTACATTTAATGCGCCTGCCTCCACTGATACGAAGTCAGCAGCATTTTGATCAAAGTTCAATGTGAACTGGTAACCAGTTACATCGTTAAAGTCAGAAGCTCTGAAATCAACTTTGTAATCATTACCTGCAGTCATTTCAACGTCTTCAATAACCATAGTTAAAGTAGATGTTACTCTTTCTTCAGCAGAGTTACCATTTGTAAATGGTCTCTTAGCAGAACCATCAAGATCACCGATCTTAACAGCTACGAAATCCTCCTGAGTGTTGTTTCCAACATTCATTACAGTTATACTTTGTGGATAATTCTCACTCCATGGAGCTAGAGGATTCTGGAAAGTATAAGCAGCATCAACAAATCTCCATGATGTGTTATTAGAGAAATTATTGATAGAGAATAAAATCAATTGTCTCAATTCTACCATATCAAAAACATCAATATCACCATCAGCGTCTACATCCGCAGCAATAAGCTGGTAAGGTGTAGTCAATAGGTTGATCTGAAGTGCATGCTGAGCCATAAGAACAAGATCAAAGGTTGTGATCTCATCTGCAACTCCGTCTAACTTCTCAGGAGTAATTGTGTACATGTCGTTAATTGGCTGAACAGAAGCATAAATACCATCAAGATCAGTCATAGCAAGATCATTGTCGATAGCAACTTCAACGTTGTCAACTCTGTTATCAAACTCAGTAGCAGTTACACCACTAATGATAGCAGATGAACCAGTACCTCCTGTTGGACAGTTTCCTCCGTTATCTTGGATTACAACAGCAACAACACAGAAATCAGCGTTACCAGCTTCATCCTCGATCCATACTTCTATGTTAACAGCACCGTCAGCAATATCTTCACAACAAAGATCAAGTGAAGTTGTCAATGCACCGTTACTACCTTCTCTTCTAATTCTAGCGTTATCATCCCACTCTTCAGTAGTTCTTTCTGTACAGTTATCTTCTGCATACTCAAGAAGATCAAGAGCCCAGATAGCTACACACTCACCATTGTTCATTACTACAGTAGTAATTCCTTGGCAGAATGGAGTTGGGTTCTTACAATCTCTAACAGAGAAATCAAAGTCTTCAACAGTTACATTTCCACAACCGTCAGTTGCAATCCATCTGATGATGTGATCACCGTATGGGTAGATACCTGTAGCATCGTTACCGTCACCAGAGATATCAAATGTACCGTCTCCGAATGCATCAATCTCGTAGCTCAATTCAACAGCGGCAACATCAGAACAAGCGTCTTCAGCAGTAGCAGTTAATACAGCCTCACCTTCACACTCAGGTGTGAAATCACAAGGATCTGGAGCAGTAAAAGTAATAGATGGAGCTTCAGAATCAATTACTTTGATGATCTGAGTGTATTGGAAGTAACCATCATCATCTCTGAATGTATTTGGTACAGGTAATGGTGTACCTAAATCAGTAAATCCAGCAGCAGATGGATCATCAACGATACAGTGGTTAATGATTGTATAAGTTCTTTCGATCTTATAACAAGCATCTTCAACTTGTACGAAGATTCTATCTTCAGTAGAAATTCCAATATTCTCACAGTCGTCTTCAGTAATGATTGGCTCTGGAATATCTTCCAATGCACAATCAGTGAAAATCTGATCAGCTGGGAATTGTACGATAAAGTCAGAAACGTGTACGATAGTTACACTTTGAGAACAAGAAGCGTCATTAGACTTATCAGAACCATCCGTAGCAGTGAATGTCTGAGTCAATAATTGTCCACAGTTTGGTAATTCTACAGTAATAATATCACCTTCTTCGATAGCAGCTCCACAGTTATCAGTTGCTTCAGGAGCAGTGAAAACGCTAGCAGCGTTAAGTGCTTCATCACAAGTAATGGTTACATCTGGCTTACATTCGATAGTTGGTCCAACTGGATCTTCAACAAGAAGATCAGCCCAACAAATGTTAGTATTACCAGCAGCATCAGTAACTTCAAGCTCAACTCTTACTGTACCTAAATCAGCACATGAGAAATCAGCGAATTCACCGAATCCACCACCTACAGATCCAAGAGATCTGATAGCTACAGATACGTCAGAACAGTTGTCATTTGATCCCTCATCGAAATCAGTAGCAAACAATCTTGCAGTACCGTTACTGTTCAATGAGATGTTCAATTGATCATCACAAATTGCAGTTGGTACATTGTTGTCAACAACAGTAAGCACAACATTAAGGTCAGTAGACTGACCACACTCATCAGTAGCAGTAATAGTTGCATTAGTAGTACCTAAAGGCAATCCTGTAACCATATCTCCAGCAAAAAGGTTGAAGATGTTAGTTGAAGAAGTACCAGCGTAAGTAGAACCAGTTGTATACTCAATTCTTACTGCAGTTACAGCAGAACAAGCGTCTGTGATAGCAAGGTCAGCAAGAGAAAGTGAACCTTCACAGTTAGCATCAGCATCAATAGTGAATGCACTAGCGTCGATAGCAGGACCAGTAGTATCTCCAACAACGATCAACTGAGTTAATTCAGTTGGTGCATTTGTAGGTGAACACCAGTTAAGTATCTGCCATGTTCTTAACACTTTGTAAGAATTACCACAGCTTTCAAGAATATCATCTTCATAAGATAATGATAACTTACAAAGATCTTCAGATGTTACTTGATCACAGCAGAATTCTGGAGAACCAGCTTGTGAAGGATCAACCTCACCTTCAGCATTTAACACTTCAGTACCACACTCGATATTAACCTCAGTTTCAGGCAATATTAAGTCAGAAATAGAAGGTCTAAGAATATTTACAGTTTGAGTAGAAGTTGAGCTCTGACCACATGCGTCAGTCGCTTTCCATACTCTAACTACAGCAGGTGAAGAACATGACTCATCCAATACTTCAGAAATCAATTCTACATTGTCTAATGCACAATCAATTGCAAAGTAAGGGAAAGGATATCCACAAGTAAATGTAATAGATGCAGAAGTAACTTCTCCACCACCAACTGGTGTTTGTCCTTCAATGTCAACGTTGTCAATAACTCTGATGTACCAAGTCTTTCCGTGTCCTTCTGGCAATTCTGCACCATAAGTCTCAGAGTTGAAAGTTACATCTTTGTGTGAATCCATACCTTTACAAGGAGCTCCTAATAAACCTAATAAGGCTGGAGAATCATTGATAGGATTTGGAGTATAAATATTCGTACCACCTCCAACGTCACCATTTGTATCAAGTGATACAACTCCACCTGGGAAAGGTGTAGCTAAAAGTGCGTTAAAGTGATTAGGAATATGTAATTCAATCGCTAAATCAGGAGTATCGTTATGAGAGATACCTACACTAACTTGAATGTCAGAAATAGCTGTACCCAATCTTCCACAAGGAACACTGAATGGAATCCATGCACTAGATGGGCTTCCACCGTTACCACCTGCGATATTAGCAGGTAATTCAGCAGCAGCACTAGACTGAACAGTCGTAGTCTCAGAGAAAAATTCATTCAAGATGTTAGGATCATTACAATTTACGTCATAACCCGTAGTCAAGATAGTAGGAGCATTCTTATCTTCAACAGTAAGTGTACCCCAACAAGTAGTTCCTGTTACTTTATGTGTAATAACGTACTTAAGAGTTTCCTTAATTTCGTTATAAGATACAAAGTTGTTAGCAGGAATAGTATTAGCAGCACCAGGGATTTCAGCACCATTAGAATCTAATGGTAATCCAGATCCACCGAATACAACTAGTGGTTGGTCATTAGCATCAAGAATAATTACTTGGTAAAAATCATTAATGTTAAAGAACTCACAGTTTATATTAGCAGGTGAACCAACACCAGCCTCTATAACCATATCAGCAGTAATCTGAATAACACACTCTCCAAGATCATCAAAGAAGATTTGTGGATTACCTCCATTAGTTGGATCAGTATCAGGTACTCTTAATGGAACTATTACATTATCGTTACAAGTGAAACTTGAAGTTTCTTGTGGAACAACAGTATAGCTAGAAGTACACTTAGTAATCAAACCATCACAGTATAAGTATTCTGTTACGTATGAGTGACAACCAGCTGACATTTGGAATGCAAGTGCATCAGTTGTGTAGTTAAATTCAGTTTGTCCGTTGATCGGAGCAAAAGCATTTAATGGTACGATGTTATTATCATTACCGTCGTTAAGAATGATATGTCTGAACTGAATATTACAACCTATAGCGTGGTTGCAATCAGGATAACAAACTACAGGTTCAGCAATAGGTAAAATAGTTTCTTCAGCAAAGCAGTTTCCTAAAATTACAGTAGAAACAGCATCCTCACAAACAGGCATACATGGTAAAGTGAATGGAACTTTTGTTCCAAATTGATCATCAAATGCAGTAGTAGTACTAATTACAGATTGACCAAAAAACGGATCGTTTGGATTCGTAATTTGAACACCATAGTTAAGATTAGGCGTAATCAATTCAAACGTAGCACCATTTGGACCATCTACAGAACCATCAAAAAGATTAAGTGTGTATTGGTTACAAAGATCTACAGTGAAAGGAAAAGTTAATTGAGTACCTGCTGCTAAACCAGCAAAAGAATTTGCAGGAACACCAGTTACAAGATTTCCTTGGCAACCAGGATTAGTATATCCATCATACACCTCAAAAGAAACATCTTCAGGTTCTCCACCTAGCGTAATTCTCAAAGTCATTTGAGCAGTTTCGCCTTCACATTCTATTGTAGGACAAGATCCAACAATTCTATTTTCATCAGTCGATGGGCCAGGACCTTCAGCAAGAAGAACAGTACCATCAAAACCAATTACATTATATCCGTGCTCAAAGTTGTCAGCACCTTCCCAATATTGTACATCAAGAGTTTCTCCATCATCCAAACAGTATTGTAGAACTTTACAACCACCTTCAGAAGCAGTAAGCTTAATTTCTTCAGAAGTACCTTCGTTAACAGAAACCATCAACTTAGCACCTTCCCATCCGTCTCCACCACCATCAGTCAATTCAAGATAGTTTGCACATCCGTCAACACATGTATCGAAAACATACATATTTACAGGAACTGGAGCAGATTCCGCACCACCACATGAAGTAGTAATATAGAATGTAGCAATTTGCTCATGACAAAGGAAAGAAGCATCCAATGTACCAGCAGCAATTAATTCTCCAATAAGATCAAATGGTAAGCTTTCTCCTATAAAGATAGGATCAGTCAAAGCACACTCATCTGTATACCACGTAATACATGCTAATGTCTCAGCTGGAGGTGGAGTACCGCCTGCACCTTCAAAAAAGAATGTAGCATCAAGAGTCCACTCATTCACAGCACATAAAGTAGTACTAATAGTAGGATCTCTTTGAACTGTAACGTCAACTACACCATCTACAACAACTATTGAAGGAGGTAGACAAACGGTTCTACAATTCGGCACACCAGTACACTGAAGACCGAAATCACCAGAACTGTCAAAATCAGTAACAGCAGTTGATCCATCAGAGAAAGTAAATGTATAAAATTCAGGATTTGCAGCAGTACCATTTACATCACCAAATCCACATACAGTAACTTCAACAGCTGTTAGTGGGTCAGCATTTGTAGGGTAGGCAAAAGAAAACATAGTACCTGTAGTTGCAGTTGCAGCAGCAGTAGCTGATGTTGATCCAGTAGAAGTAGCAGTTGCAGTTGCAGCAGCTTCTGTACATCCACCATCTGCACCACCACCACCGATAGTTTCTTCACAGTTAAATCCATTCGTACATTCAGCAGTAGCTCCAGGAGCTTGAATAAAACCAGATTTTCCAATTTCATAGATACCGCATGTAAGTACAGGAACAGGTGGTTCTTCTATAGTTGCTTCTGGGCAAGAAACAACTATAGTTCCTGTACCAGAAAGACCATCAGAAGCTCCTCCTGGAGTCACCATAGCATTCATACCAGCAGCAATATCAGTACTAACTACCATTCCTCCCATGCTAACTGTAGTCGGGTCATTAAAAGTCCATCCTACTTCACCAACAAACCCACCAGCGTTAAAAGTATACTCTACTTCAATAGTAGATGTAGCACCAGCTTGAACCGGTACATTTGCATAAATCTGGTTTTCACCAGCACCAGCAGCGAGTGTAATAGAAGTTGTAATTGGAGCACCACCATCCACAATATAGGTGATATCCATAGTACCTCCGTTCCATCCATCACCAAATGAATCGATAAGGTCGATATCAAGAGGAACTTCACATGGAGCAACAGCCGTAGCCGCAGGACAAACAGCAACAAAGCTGAATACATCGCTACCTGAGTAATTTGGAGCGGTTACGTTAACTGGTGTATCACCAGTAGGACCTGAAACAGAATACTGCACTTCATTGGCAAATGTACCAGCGGCATTTTCTGTTACTGTTACAGTTTCACCGTCATTAACGAAAAAATTAATTACGTCTGGTCCAGCAGCAGCAGGCCCTCCGTAATTTATTACTTGCGTTGAGGTCGTTATTGTAATTGATGCTCCATTCCAGCCATCTCCGAAAGTATCGGTAGCAGTAAGAGTGTAATTACAACCATTTTCACCCGAGCAGTCTACTTGAGCTAGAATACTTGATGTATTCATGCACAAGATACTTCCCAGGATAAAGAAAGTATATAGCATTTTCTTCATAATAAAATAATTTGTTTTTTAAATTCGATTAATATTCATGATTTTAACTAATAAGCATTCGCATCCAAAATCCACTGTACTTTTTGTGCTAATGGTGGATTAGGGTTTACACCATTTACAGAGGATTCGCCTAGTACTTGCGTAAAATTCGAAAGTTCAGCGGCGCTGTAATTAGCCAAAATAGATGGGTGCGTCTTGCGGAGCTTAGCCGCAGTCAAAGGATTATTTGGAGAATCAGCATAAGCATTCATCCAATTTGGATTAGTACCTGCTTGATTCTGCAAAACCACTAAGTAGTTCACTGCTTCCTGAGTGATATCGTACTTAGCACTGCCAGGAGCAAATGTGTCCCTTAATTGTTCCATGCCTGTGATTCTATCCGCGAAAGCATTTTGTGCAGAGGCATCAATGTTGCCAAATAACAAAATTCCAAAAACGAATAAAGGAATCATCAACCATCTAGAACTAAGGAAATTCAAAGATTTCTCTTTTTTCATAAGATTAAAATTTATATAGGTTAACAAAAAAATAAATACATGATTAATATGATGTATCGATTGCAGTAACTCATGTAGGAGTGAATACAAACGAATTGAAATACTTTTTACGGTGAATGGGAAAAGCGTACTCAATTGGTATATTGGGTACTACGGTTTTTAGTGTACTTGAGTACACAAATTTTTTTTGTGGAGTATTAGACATGCCTTTTTTAATGGAGTATTAGGCACACCGCATTTTGTGGAGTATTAGACATGCCGTTTTTTGTGGAGTATTAGGCACACCGCATTTTGTGGAGTATTAGACATGCCGTTTTTTGTGGAGTATTAGGCACACCGCATTTTGTGGAGTATTAGATATGCCGTTTTTAATGAAGTATTAGGCACATCGGATTTCGTGGAGTATTAGACATGCCGTTATTAATAGAGTATTAGGCACATCGCATATTGTATAGCAAATAGGTTTGAGGGTATTTTAATCCTTGGTTGTAAAGGTAGATGAAAGATAAAAGCAATAAAATACCCAGAATAAGGTATTTTTTAAATAACTCTGCTATTACTGTAACCTATATCTAAAGTCTCTTACAACATCTAGATAGTATTTGATATAAACGAAATTTAATATATTTTTAATAATATATAAGTGAGTCGTGTTATTTGAAAATATTACTTATTTGCTTAAATACTTCAAGAGGAAACAGCAATTAATAACATCTTAAACTTTACGGGCTAAAAGTAATTTTTGCAGATATATTTATGAGTCCACTCCGAAAACTTACAAAACAAAAAATTATCTTTTTGTAAATTTAATTTTGACGAGTAAGGGTATGTTAGGATCCCTTCTTTTCTTGGGTAAGGGGTAGCAAGGAATCCGGCGATAGCGGGATGTCCGAGCGCGGAGCAAGCGAGGACCGGAATGAATATGGAGTCCTGAATGACCCGGCCCAGTGCCGTATCTAGCTCGATTTTCATCGAGCTAGATACGGCACTGGGATACCCCCAAACACACAAAATATACTCATCTATGAAAGGCAATGGTCATATGCATTAGGAATCCTATGAAATGCTTGGTATACATGATTGAAATCGCTATTTTGGGAGTGTAAATAAACACCGAAAACAATGTATAAAAACTCCATCCTCCCGATCTTATTTATTTTTATATCCCAATCCATTTTCGCTCAGGGCTTCAATATGACCAAAGAAGGCGGTTGGGATAATTTTGTTTACGAGTTTAATGACTGCTGGGGATATACGGACGACTTTGGTAATGAATATGCCATACTAGGAGCCAAAACAAGAGTCATCTTTTTCGATATAACAATACCTACAGCACCAGTAAAACTTGCTGAATTTACTGGAGCTTCTGCAGGAATACCCGCTGCGAGTAGTATTTGGAGAGATTTTAAGACCTATGATAAATATGCATATGCCGTTGCTGATCAAGGCTCAGAAGGGCTGATGGTATTCGATCTAGGTGATATACATAATGGTAATATTACCAAGGTATGGCAGAGTAATAGCAATTTCGCAAGAGCGCACAATGTATTCATAGACGTACCAGAAGGCAAGCTCTATGCTATCGGCTCTAACACTCAAAATAATGGACTAATAGTTTATGATATCAAGGATGACCCTTCTAAACCAGTTCATTTAGCAAGTGTCGCGGTGCCTGGAGGATACATACATGATGCGTACATATTAAACAATATTGCATATTGCTCTTCAGGGTATGATGGACTTTATGTGATAGATATGACGGTTCCGGCTTCTCCTGTTTTAAAAAGTTCTGCAGAATCGGTTGCCGATGGCTATAATCATAGTAACTGGCCATTTGACAACGGTAACAAAATGATAGTAGCCGAGGAAGTGCCTACTGGCTTGAGGCTTGCCATATTTGATATCAGTAATATCAATAGTATCTCTAGTACTTCTGCTTTTCGTCATCCTATCAATACAAGTGGTTCAGGATTTACAACCTATCACAATCCATATGTAGTTGGAGACTACGCAGTCATTTCATCATATGAAGATGGAATCACGATCATGGATTTGTCCAATACGAGTGCCACTTTTAGAGCTGCGCATTATGACACCTATACGAGTAATACTAACTATAATGGTTATCAAGGATGCTGGGGAGCTTACCCGTATTTTCCCTCTGGTACCATCATAGGATCTGACATCAGCACAGGATTATATGTTTTGAGCACAAGTCTGACGATGACTAATACATGCACAAATGGTGTAAAGGATGATTTTGAAATTGATGTAGACTGCGGTGGATTTTGTAACACCTGTGAATGTTCATCGCCTCGTGATATCGTCTTTACTGATCTCAATGCTACCACTTTGCAAATATCTTGGACAGCTGTCAATACTGCAACTGGGTATGAAGTAAGATACCGTGAAACTGGAACTACTGTATGGACTACAGTGGTTGCAAATACAAATATGATAGACATCTCTGGACTCAGCTCATCGACAGGATACGATTTTCAATTAAGATCTGATTGTGGAAATAGATTTACTCCTTATGGGACTATTTCTAATCATACCACAAGTTTTTGTTTCCCATCAATTCGGTATAAAGGCAATCAAACTAGTGGCACATATGTAGCAGATAAATATATTTTGTCTAAGACTACTATCCAAATTGGAAGTGTTGTTGAATATCTTGCGGGTGATAGTATACTGCTGGAATCTCCTTTTGAAGTAGATGTCAATACTGATTTTTTGGCCGAAGTAGATAGACCTTGTGGAGCAACTAATACCGCTGTTCAGCCAGCATCTCAGCAATCTGTGCTAATAGAGCCTGCTGAAGTGAAGGATGCCTTTAGCTTAGTGGTAAATAGAAATGAGAATATAGTATATCTGGTTTGCAACGACCTTTCAAAAGGCGACTACAAGGTTGATATAAAGAATAATGAGGGCAAGTCTATTCAAAAAATGAAAAAACTGCATGATAGCAAATTACTCAAAATCCCATTGACTGCAAAAACCGATAAATTATACATCAAGCAAGGAGGCGAAACTTTTGTTCTGTCCTTAAAATAGAATATCCTAAAATTAAAACCTTAATACATTGCAGAAATTAATTTCATATACTTTATCTCTTGTACTAGTATTATATTGCAACTTACTTTCAGCGCAGTCACCCTTAGTTGACAATCATCTTCAAGTCATAGCCCAGCAAGAAGGTCTAAGTAGTGAAGACATACAAGATTATGTGATCAATAATGCGCATACTTCTAATAGAAGTAATCTTTCGCATTACTACTTAAAACAGCGAATAAATGGAATAGAAATTTTTGAAACGCAATCGTCTATTCATACTACTGAAGCTGACAAGCTGTTTAAATATAACATTGCTTTTTTAAATAATGTCGATCAAAGAATAGAGACATCTACACCTAGCCTAAGTCATCTAGAGGCTATAGATCAAGCAGTTCAAGTATTCGGATATGACAGTTCTGCTGTACCTCAGCAAATCGAAGCCTCCAATGATCTACAAGACAGCAGACTGTTTAGTGGTGGAAGCATTTCTCAAGATGTAATTCCGATAAAGCTAATGTATTATCTTTCTAGTAATGACATGGTACGACTCTGCTACGACTTGAGCATCTACGAGACTGATCACACAGACTGGTGGAGCTTAAAGATAGATGCTAACACAGGCGAAATTGTTTCTCAAATCAACTGGATAGTAGAATGCAAATTTGAGCATAACGAATCTACTTCTCACACATGTATGGCTAGCGATAAATGCGAAACTGTAGTGCATAGAAAAAATGCGCTGATGTTTGATAAATATAATGTATATGCCATACCCATTGAGAGTCCAAGTCACGGAAGTCGTACCCTAGAATCCGATCCTGCAGATGCAATTGCTTCTCCATTCGGATGGCACGATACCAACGGGATAGTTGGTGCAGAATCTACTAAAACAAGGGGTAATAATGTAAATGCCCAGGATGATCAAAATGGTAATAATGGTACTGGCTATGCACCAGACGGTACTTCGGCTTTGGATTTTGATTTTACGATAGATTTTAATCTAGCTCCTTCCGCAAATAGAGACGCTTCTTTGACAAATTTATTTTATTGGAATAATGTGATTCACGATGTCTTTTACCAATATGGATTTGATGAGGGTGCTGGTAATTTTCAAGAAAATAATTACGGAAACGGTGGTTCAGGTTCTGATCGGATAAACGCGGATGGTCTAGACGGGGCAAGTACAAATAATGCCAATTTTAGTACACCACCTGATGGTAGCAATCCAAGAATGCAAATGTTCCTTTGGTCAGCTCCCTCTACTTTGACTGCTGATATTAATAGCCCAGCAAATATAGCAGGTTCTATCAATGGAATTACCGCCAGTTACGGAGCAACTAATTTTAACATTACTGAAGATTTCATATTGGTAGATGACGGCACCACTAGTCCGACTGAAGGTTGTAGTGCCTTCACCAACGGAGCTGCCGTAAATGGGAAAATAGCCTTGATCGACAGAGGTAGTTGTAACTTTTCTGTTAAATCCTTAAATGCCCAAGATGAGGGAGCTATTGCAGTCGTGATCTGTCAAAACACCGCTCAAGCTCCGTTTGCTATGGGCTCAGGTGCAGTTGGTGGCTCAGTCACTATACCCAGTGTGATGATCAGTAGAGCAGATTGTGATGCCATAAAGTTAGAATTACCTAATGTCAATATCTCTTTGGTAGGTAGCTCTGGAGGCCAAGATATAGATGGTAGTTTTGATAACGGCATCATTGTTCACGAATATGGACATGGTATTTCAAATAGACTTACAGGCGGTGCATCTAACTCAGGCTGTCTTTCCAATACAGAACAAATGGGTGAAGGATGGAGTGATTGGTTCGGCATGGTCATGACTATCGAACCTGGTGATGTAGGTGCAACTGGTCGTGGAGTAGGTACATATGCCATCTCTCAAAATACATCAGGTGGTGGAATCAGAGACTACCCATACTCCACAGATCTGACTGTAGATCCAAGGACTTATGATGAAATAAAAACTGCATCAGTTCCTCATGGAGTGGGATCGGTGTGGTGTGCTATGTTGTGGGAAATGACTTGGGCACTGATTGATGCTCATGGTTTTGATTCTGATTTATACAATGGTACAGGAGGTAATAATATGGCTATCGCTTTGGTCACTGAAGCACTAAAGCTACAACCATGTTCTCCAGGTTTTGTCGATGGCAGAGATGCTATTCTATCCGCAGATGTAGCTTTGTATAATGGGCAAAACGAATGTTTGATTTGGGATGCTTTCGCTAAGCGTGGGCTTGGAGATGGTGCTTCTCAAGGGAGCACTGGCAGTAGGTCTGATGGAACAGAATCTTATACTACCCCTAGCGTATGTGATATTTTAGAGATAAAAAAGACAGTTGATGCTTCTACTGTCATCGCCGGTGACGTACTCACTTACACTTTGACATTTGACAACCAAACTACTACTACTTATACCAACCTCATTATTTCAGATACGATTTTGGATGGCATGACTTACGTAACAGGGAGTGTAACTGGTGGCGCTACTTTCTCAAATGACGTTATTGAACTGTCTGTACCAACCGTAGCTGCTCAAACTACTATAGAAGTTAGTTTTCAAGTAACAGTTGATTCAGATATTACGACTGCTACATCCGACTTTGTTGATGATGTTGAAGGTGCTGAAATTTTTTGGTTTTTAGACAATTTTCTGCCGGCAGGATCCCTATGGAGAATAGATAATTCAAACCCATTTACTGGTATCAATTCATGGTTTTCAGAGAACTTAGGTGCATCTAGCGCAAAGACACTTACACTTAAAACACCTAAAAAAATAACTGCTAATTCCGAGTTAAGATTTTGGCATTCTTATAATACATTATCAAATCAAGATGGAGGCAGAATAGAAGTCAGTAGAGATAATAAATTGACTTGGTTAGATCTTAATGCATTTATTACTCAGAATGGCTATGATAATTTTCTTAATGCTAATCCAACTGAACTTGCTTTTGGTGGTGATAGCCCCTACATAGAGACTATCGCAGACCTTAGTTCTTTTGCTGGAGAATATATTCATATCCGATTCATATCATTTCATAGCGGTAGTCCAACTGGCATAGGTTGGACAGTAGATGATATATCGATTACTGAAATAGAAAAATCTGTTTCTAATATTGGATACTTCACAGCTAGTCCAGGAATAGACGAACAACATGATATCTTTCCAGCTATCGATGTGATTCCAGCTACTTGCAGTGATGGCATACAAAATGGAGCGGAAACTGGTGTAGACACAGGAGGTAACTGCACTTCAGCTGAACCATGCGATTTCGATCTTGTGCTTGATGGAAATCCAGCTCCAGGCGATATGATATTTCAAGCGGAAAATCAAATTACGTCCACCGCAAATGTCGGACCTAATACCACTTATTATGCTAATACGATTTTGTTAGAAAGTGATTTCGAAGTAGTGATTGGAAATGAGTTTTTGGCTGAAATAAACCCATGTACTCCTTTTAGTAATCGTAATGAGATTGGATTAAAAATAATAAATACAGAAGAGGTAGATGGAGAATATATTATACAGATGGATGTAAATATTCCTGAGCAAGGAGACTATTTAATCAATTTAGATTTGGGAAAAGAAAACTTCAAAACATTGCCAAGAAAAAATATGCAGAAAGGAGTGCATAGAATAACTTTAAAAAATATTCGTGACTTAACTGTTCAAGAAATTAAAATAGTCAGACAATAATTGATAAAGTGTATAATATCACTTTTACAATTAAACTTTTTATTGAACTTGGTGCTAGTTTTGCTTATACGGCTCAACTACCCTTGATATTAATAAAACATCATATATAACAATCAAATTAGTTAACTCTCTTTCCGCGGTGATGGATGATTTTTTAAAGCATAACTGTTATTTAGTCGATTTGGAATGTGTTGCCAAAAGAGTTATTTCAAGCGCATAATGTATTAATTGTCAAAAGTTTAATGGTAGTCCAACACTTCTGAAACTAAAATACGAAAGTTAGATTAAGCTAAAATGTTTAATAATTATTGCTTGACTGAATAAATTATCTTAATTTTGTAATACACAAAAACAAATTTTCTCATTTACAATTGTACCTAGTTAAAGCTCTTTTTTGCTTCAACCAGTAATCTGTTCTTTGTCGTATCATAATTTCTTAGTCGATCTCAAGTAGAAAATTTAAAAATCTTCTACAAATAAAATGACCCAAATGAAGACGATCCAATACTCCTAAAGAATCGCTCCATTCGGTCAAAATGTGCAAATGAAGGCAATACAATACTCCTAAGGACTGCTCCATTTGACTAAGAATGAACATTTAAAAAATAGAACATTAATGAAATGACACCCTTTTTCTTACTATATCTAAATCCACAATAAATCTAGATAGATAGACTAGTATCAGCCTTACACTGATAATAGATATTTCCATAATTGATTTTAATAAATAAATTTTTTAAAAAAAAAAAACTAGGTAAGTCTAAAAAAAATTGAATTCTGAGGTTTTTACTAATTGATTGTAAAGCAAGTTATTTAACATGCTAGTTACATTCTAAGTAAAGATAAATCACTTCTTTCAGTTTTGCAACAAAAGAACTAAAAAAATTAAATTAATTTTTTCCAGTTCGTATTTCATCCTGATTGTAGTTTTTCAACTCCATCACGTTTCCCGGCAGATAAAAACCAGCTTCATCTAAGGTAGTTAAAACACTATTTATCGCTTTGGTTTTTACTACGGTTCCAGGGACATTGCTATCCAGAGTATCTAACCAGTATTGCGCAGTTAAGTCTAATGTGCTAGTATTCAAATCGCTAACAAAAACATTAACTTTTTTTGTCTCCGTCAAAATTCCATCTACCTCGTCTAATGCCTTGACTATTAAATCAATGGCTTTATCCACGTCAGACCCATAATCCAATCCTACCACAAATTCTTGCCGTAGGAATCCGTCAATGGTATAATTCACTACAGGTGTTTTGACTACGCTTGCATTCGGGATGTACACATCTTTCCCATCAAAAGTCTTGATGTGAGAGGTTCTCATATCCAATGTAACAACAACTCCCTTTTGGCCATCCAACTCCACAGTGTCTCCAACTCGAAATGGACGATTGAACGCTAAAATAATACCAGCAAGAAAATTCTCTCCAATATCTTTAAAAGCAAAGCCAATGACTACGGCACTAAAACTTGCACCTGTGAAAATACCTGTAGCAATATCACCCAAGCCTAGGATTTTAGATACAACCATCACTGCAAAAATAACTCCAGCCACTTTTACAATTCTTCCTAAAAATCGAGCTAACAATGGGTCATCCATCTGAACGCTCAGACGATTAGTGACTATTCTTTTTCCACTGTTAGCCAAGAAAAATAAAATTGTGAATACTATAGTTGCCAAGACGAATTTTGGTAAGATATCTATAAAATCGCCATAATAGCCTTGCAAGTTTAACCAGAGGTCACTTAAAAAGGTGTCCATAGAGTTTGGTATTTATTTAAATAATCGAGCAGAAATGCTACGAATTTACAATCTGAAAATACAATCAATAGAAAATATATTGATACCTCAAACTAATAAAAAATAACCACAGGAATAACTTGTAAAAGGTAAATTTCAAAAAAATGCATCAAGATTATGATATAGATTTCAGAAATGCTTGATAAAAAGTAAGTATAGAAGTTCCTAACCTACAAAGGTGCGAACGAAAGAATATTACTTCCTTTTGTCCCAACTGTCAATAAACTTATTTAATACTACATTCATTTCTTCGTAAAAGTCGACTATAGTTTGTAGCTGTTCATTAAACTCTTGGTCTTTACTTTTTTTCCTTTGCTGCAAAACATCAGATATGATCAGCTTTATCTTGGTGGCATCTTTGAATTGTCTTTTAGTATTAGCCATCCATCCTTTCGGGTTAACTTTAAAATATCTCTTTCGATCACCAGGGTAGGTTATGTACTCCACAATACCTTTTTCCATTAGAAATTTTAAGGCATTACTGATGGCGCTTTTGCTTGCTGATAAAAATTCTTGTATTTCGTAAAAGTTTTTTTGTATTGGTTCAGCTAAAAGTAAATAAGCGAAGACTCTGCCCGGCATAGGTGCGAACCCCATGCGTTCAAAAAAAACGCCCATACGTTCGACCATTGCCCTTTTCTTTTTTAACTCACTTTTTGGAGTATTTAGAGTATTTGGAGTATTTGGAGTATTTGGAGTATTTGGCATTAAGATTTATCTATTTGATTTCCTGGAATAAAATTCATGAAGTTAGGATTAAACTTTTTGTTATAAAAAAAAGAATTACTTATGAAAATTGAAAATAAAAAAATATGTTAATACCTATTAACATTTTTAGATAAAAAATTTCTCTGTTTAAGGCTTCATCAAATCAATTAGAAACGCCATGTGGGAAGTAATGAATGTTGCGATTATAGTGAGACTTATTAAATGCAACTATAATTATTTTCCTTTTTGCTCCATTGTCATAGCAACTACTGTTTAGAATCAAAGATATAAACTACAGTAGTAAAATTAACCAAACTAGGCTTAGTACGTCAACAATTTGTCAGGGTCCACTCAAAAAATTTATACCGATTGTATCACATCATACTTGGTGATGATATGCTTTGTTCCTGATTTATCTTCTGCTATCACCGCAGGTATTTTTCTACTAATGTATTTACCCAGTTGACTGGTAGGCAGATCTTCGCTCACCACTGGAAATGGATCATCCATGATATCTTTGACCATTGTATCGTGCGCGGAACTAGGATTTTCAAATAGGTAAGTTAAGACGATAGTTTCTGTGATGGAGCCTACTATATTATCATCATGCATGACTGGAAGTTGAGAAATATCTTTCTCCTTCATCAGTTCGATTACTTGACTTAGCTTGTGATCGTGATTGACAGCTAAGAAGGTCTTATCATTTTTGAGGCTAATCAAATCTGACACTTTCATCTCTGCATCCAAGAATCCACGCTCACGCATCCACTCATCATTGTATATCTTACCGACATATCTAGAACCATGATCGTGGATAATG
>Ga0209187_1000908_pt1 | contig 40964 bp, 25 predicted proteins | sample BantaG_FD_187430 | JGI IMG/M metagenome (GOLD analysis project Ga0209187, IMG submission 187430) | Marine algal microbial communities from Bantry Bay, Ireland - BantryBay_4 metaG (SPAdes) (version 2) | ecosystem: Host-associated > Algae > Red algae > Unclassified | place: Bantry Bay, Ireland...
AGAGAAGTTTCGCACTAACATTCCATTTTGGTTATAGATGTTCAGGATTCCTTTCTCCTCTAAATATACAACTATTTCACCAGAGGTGGGGTTAGGATAAATAGAAGTTTTAGTCTGCGATTGTTCACTTTTTTCTTTTCTCGCCTGTGTTTCGACCCTTCCAGGGTCGGGCAATTTGGGAGATGTACTTTCTATAAATATATGATCCCGCTGGGATCTTCTCTGTGCGATCCAGTGAGAATGAAATATTGCTAACATTTAATGTTTGTTGTAGCTGTCGCAGAACCTGTCTTGGAAAACTTGTGTCTAACACATGTATACAATCCTAGACGAACGAAGTAAGATTTGATTTCTTGCTTTTGGCTTCATCAGAGTCAAATATCAATAGCAATAAAAAACGATAGAAATTAAAGATCCATAGATTGCGCCTCTTCGCAGGAAATGTAGCATAATGGTGCAAGTTCATGTCACTCCTACGGAGCTTGTATTGAACTATCAAAAATTGGCTATTGATATGTCGCTGCGCTGCAGCCTACTCCATAAAAATCACCTTCCCTGTGCCCAATGAATTTTGCTTCTGCCAAAGTGTATAATAGTATATCCCCTTTGGCAAATGAGTTAAATCTAGGCGAACAGCATCCTGACCTTGATCTATAATGGACTCGTGAACCAATATCCCCTCTACGGTGTGTAGCTGCAGGCGAACAGATTCATCTAAGGCTTGCTCAAAAACAAGATTGAGTACACCAGTACTAGGGTTCGGAAAAACCTGCACCGCAATACCGTTTTCGATAAACGGGCTAGGAGCAGTAGAAGTGCTCAGTAAGTCTTGTGGGAATATCTTGGTGCTATCACATACCGCACTCGTCCCTAGTCTATAATTGGGAAAATTTGGCAAAGTACGTGTGTTGAATGCGGGTAAGGGGATGTTTTGTTGCACCATGCATGCTTCGCCTTTGCGATCAGGATGGTGGATGACATGAAACGTCTTCGTCCTATTTTGTGCACTCAAATAGATCTTACAATCTGGCGCTCTTTGCATTTTGAAGAACATAGTCGGCACATTGACAATCGGATCTTGATGCTCTATCCAATCCGCCACGGTCACTCTAGAGGCGCCAATATCCTCAGCCCACATATCGTACTGGTATATCTTGCGCCAGTGGCAGGTGTATAAAAAACGACCAGAGGCAGAAAAATCTAAGCCAACCCAGCCTCCTTCAAAATCTGCTGGCGGAGGAATAAACTGGAAATTGCTCAACTCGCCTAGCTCACGGTCAAAATCAAAAATGCGTAAACCATCGGCTTCGCCAAAGATCGCATACTTGTCGCCGTCTGGGGAGAACGCAGAAGCGGATTCAGAGTGATTATTTCTTGATACGCTTATGTCTTCATTATTAATTTTTGGACCGATGATACTATCAGAAGTCAACTGAAAAATAAAATGATTTTCACTATCGATCTCATGTGCTACGACCCACCAAGATTTTAAATCAGCAGATTTTACAGCCGTCATTAAACCACTTGTCACGTTTGAAACTAAAGGGATTCCTTTTTTGATTACTGCGCCTAGTCCATCATTGGCATCGATATCTATAAGCGAGTATCGCATTTCATAAGGATCAAGATTTGAATTCCAAGGCACTAAATTGTGAAACACGTATACATATCTATCATTCTCTACATCTGGAAGAGATAACATACTTTGGTGTGCGCCAATATAAGCAAATCCTTCTCCTTGGTTGCAAAAAGTCTCGTATATAAGCCCAGGGTTTAATGTATCTCCACCTTGCATTATTTGGCTTTCGGCAGTAAAGATTTCACAGCCATTTGACCAAAATCTTAAATCGCCAGATGCATCTGAATATACTGTTGATGTACTACGCATCTCATTGTATTTTTCAAAGAGCTCTATGTATACAGAATCTCCATTGAAGTTTAATGTATTTCCTGTATCGTTATCAAACTCCCCATCCGGATAGGTAAACGATCCAAATATCCAGTTGTAGTCATGCTTTTGGGCGGGGAGTGAAATGAAAAAGTAACATGCAAATGATATTGTTAGGGCTATTCTCGTTTTCATAATTTCTTTATTAAATAGGGCTCCACTCGTAAATTTAAAGGAGTGGAGCCATATCTGTTAGTCAATAATCACCAGTTTTTCTTGTATAGATTTGTTGTCTGTAATCATATATACACCAGCTGGAAGGTTTAAATCTAGAGTTTGCTGCCCTTTGTCTAAAGAGAAGTTTCGCACTAACATTCCATTTTGGTTATAGATGTTCAGGATTCCTTTCTCCTCTAAATATACAACTATTTCACCAGAGGTGGGGTTAGGATAAATAGAAGTTTTAGTCTGCGATTGTTCATTTTTTCCTTTTCTCGCCTGTGCTTGGATGCATTCTCCCGATTCTATGATGGTGCCTTCAGATAAAATAAAACAAAGTATAAAGCTCGCGCAAGACTGACCGCTGGTCCACCTTGGTCAATACAGGTGCTGGCAATCAGATTCAACTCCTGCAAGTCAGTTTGCGTAACAGTCAAATCCGCATCTAATAAATAAGCGGCATACATTTGATTAACAAAATTCATGTAGCTAATATGCTGATCATTATTTATGTTAGAATTATCATAGCTTTGCGCAACATTTGCTATATTCTGTAAGCTCACTTCTAATAAGACACTCTGGTCTTGCTTTAGTGATTTATATTCAGCTAATGCAGCAGCTATTTGGTCATTTATAACATTGATTTCATCAGGGTCAGTACTATTTTGTAAGTCATCGTACAAAATATTGATTTCGCCATACATTAACTGTATTTCTTCATTACTTGGCATGGTTTCAAAACCATATTCTATATCATTCCAAAAATTCAAATGTTTGACAAGATCTGGGTTTTCTGCTTCTAGATTTTCTATTCCGTATTCATTTTCTATATCAACGGTTTCGTATTCAGCTAATGTATTTAAAAAATTGAATTGGCTCATCCAATGTAGTGAAGAGCCATTAGGGTTGCCTGAATACAAAGAATTGTTAAAACGTACTGCAATGTCCTCAGGTTCTATAGGAATAAAAAATCCATCTCTATCTTGGCAAAAATCACTCGCACAAGTTTCGGCTTCCCCAAAGTCGGTATCCAATAAATCTGTTGGGTCTCCACTACCAACTAGAACTACAGCATCACAGCCACAAGCATCTGGAATTCCATCAATTCCACAATTAATAATAAATTGGGATTGTTCAATAAAATTTCCATCATTGGAAGCATGCCCAAGATCGTTGTTTTGATTATCTGTCCAGCAATTTCCTTTATGACTTTGTGGGCCAAGGATTGCTTCTTCATCAAATAGTAGACCAGATAGACAACTTGACATTTCGTTGCCCTTGAAGAGGTTACGCATATTATCATTATTGAACGACACGCCAGTACCCCACTGATCAAATGCATTACATTCATATTCGCCAGAAATACTAGCAGTGACACTAAGCCCTTCTGCTGTAGCTAATACTGGTCCAGAATTTGTTAATACATTGCAATCTAACTCAGGGAAATGACTACTTTCTATTTGGATTCCTTTTACTTCAGAATTTATTAAACTATTAGAATAAATTTTGTTTTCCTTTATTTCGAAATGGGTACCATTTAATACTCGTATTCCAGTTTTACCTCCTTGATAATTGTACATAGTATTGTTCAATATACGCCACGAGTTTCCAGGAGACGCTGAAGTTAAGTCTTCGAAGCAAAATATATTTGTACCATTTTGATTATTAACAGGTGGAGAAAATACATTACCCTCTAGAGTTCCAACAAGAGGAGTTGAAAAAAATGATGTAATATTCGAGTCAAATCTATTATCCTTAACTGAAACAAAAGCTCCTTTACAACGACTAAACAATATTGCTTGGCTTTCTATTCCTTGAAATTGAGATTTTTGAATGGTTGCCCCCATTCGTCCTAGAGCAATTCCTAGTTTACAGTTTAAGAAATCTATTTCGGTGTTGGCTTGTATACCAGGCCTTGGATTAAAACCAATATGTGTTAGATTATTATTGCTTAGCTGTGAAAATCCAGATATACCTGATTGTTTTATGTCCTTAAATAAAGAGTAGGAAGTGTTGGCATCCGTATTTCTTAGTGAGATTCCGAAGCGCATATTATCATAAACATTTGGAAATAGCACCGAGACACTTTTGATCCCTGACAGTGGTAAAAATAGATAATCTTCAGCACGTACACCAGCATAAGGATAATCAGAACCAGTCGGCACTGAAAAAGGCTGCCCATTATATTGCGGAAACAGACTTCCAGTACCCCGAAACGTATTACCATAAAATCTTCCAATATTTGATGAATAAGGTTTTTGTGATACACCATCACCAACAAAATCAACACCAACGTAATTATCTTCAAAAATAGTATTTCTAACTACAATTCTATTTTCAGGTTGCACAGAAATACCTGCTTCTGCACCTTGGATAACCGCTTCATCGACTATAAGTGTGCCGTCCTCTACAATTATCCCTTTCCACATTTTATCACAAGGAGTAAAACTTGGGTCATTTATCATTACTGTACCATTCTGGTCACTAATCTCAAGTGTAGCTCCATTTATTATTTTTATTGAAGAACCTGGATTCATGATAAAACTCATATTTTGAAAGCAGTAATCAATATCTACTAATAATTCCCCATTGATAAGATAATTCGCTGAATTGTCGCCTCCACATGCTTGATCTGCTGGAGGAAACATTCCTGCGATGTCAGCAACTATTCCACCTAATGGGTCAAGAAAAACACTTGCATCGTCAATATCAGATAATAAAGTAGAAGATGTAGCATCAATACCAATGGGGTTACTTTGTTGTTCGAATACCCTCGGAAATTCTAAGTTCTCATTTGTATTTGATGGAGAATTTAAATTAATATTATTGTAATCCTTAACGTCTGGAAAAAGAACCCAATTACCTGGTATGTTATTTAAGATTAAAGTTTTTGTTATGCATTCAGTTACTAGTTCATCATCACTGGTGTCAGCTGTACCTTTATCATCAATATATGTGGAGGTAGGAGTAAAGGTTGCTTGAAAAGTTCTTATAAATGGGTTGTTATTGGTGGGGTTAACTTCTACAAAATCTGGTGAAGGATCATCAACTGTCCAATAAGAATTATCGATATCAAAAGTAAGGGTTCCATTTTCATTAACATTACATATTTCGATTGTTACTGGAAAACCTTCTCCACAGCCTGATCTTACAATTCCAAAAGGGAGGACGTTGGGATCGGTTGGTTGAAATACATCTGTATTACCAACTGTTACTGTTGCTACTGGAGTAGAGCCTAGAGTACCTCCTTCAAGTTCTGTTACTGTTGATATTTGCCCATTTAAAGATATAATAGAAAGAGAAAGAAATAAGCCAAAGAGGAAAGAAGTCTTAGACTGATGGTGCTTAAATATCGATTTTCGAAGATAGTACTGATTAAAATAATTGAGAGATAAATAATTTTTCATTTTAGAATAAAAAATGAAAGTAGTGGTTAGAAATTTTAATGATTTAGACATGTAGTTAAATTTTATGGTTAAGAATAATTAAAGTCTTTGTAGGTGGTCGACTTCAGACTTTTGTAAAACTGGAATGTATGGCTAAAATCCCCCCCCCCCAATTTTATTCAATTTGTTTCAGACCAAATTTTCGCAAAAGTCAGGATTCTGAAATAGATTTTTCTCTTTATAGAAAGGAATGATAGTATTGTATCCTAGCATTAAATCAGGTTTCAGATTAACATTTAGATGAAAATTACGACACGAGTATGGCATCTAGGCTTGTCCAGTAAATTTCAGATGGGAAACATTCCTCGACGAACGGGGGAACATTCCTCGATGAACGGTGCACGGACAAAAGTATGAAAATTGTTCATTGCCAATTGTACATTGATTTTTCTTCCGAGAGGGGTAGTAGCGGTATGGAGTGCGCTGGACGACCAATGAGCAAAGCGCTGCTGAAGGCTCGACGAAAAGGAGAGACAAAGGAGTGCTATTGCGAATGGAAGACTAGGGTGCGGAGTAGTAGCGGATGACCCGACCCGAAGTTGGATACAGAGCCGCAAAAATTTTTGTGGCTCTGTATCCAACTTCGGGGCTCGGCATAATTAATTTTCAATTAGCAATCTTTGAGTCCACTCCGAAAACTCACAAAACCAAAAATGTTTCTTTTGGCGATATTTTTCATTTTCTCAAAGCACTGATGCTCAGGCACGCCAACGAGTTGTCGCACAGGCATCACTGAATTTCGAAAACCAAAAATCTCATCCAAAATATTCCATTTTATGCAATTCATCAGTTTTCAGAGTGGACTCAATCTTTAAATGATCAATTAAAAAAAAAATCTCATTTGAAAATCCTTAATAGATACTCCAAAAATTTATAGACTAGAAAATAAAATCCTTACTAAGTCCCTGCTTGCATTCACCATTCACAATTTACAATTCACCATTCTTTTCCCCTATCTTGAGGGAAAAAGAGAAATGTTTAAGCAATCAACTTATGTAGCGCGTCGTGCTGGGCTGAAGAAAAAAATGGAAAATGGGCTACTCGTTTTTATGGGCAATGACTATGTGGGGATGAACTATAAGGACAACACGTATCTCTTCAGACAGGATAGTAGTTTTTTGTATTTTTTTGGGATCGATCAGGAAAATATGTGTGCGGTGATCGATCTGGATGAGGGGAAGGAGATGGTGTTTGGCGATGAGCTGAGTGTAGAGTATATCGTGTGGATGGGTCCGCAGCAATCGATAAAAGATAAGGCTACTGAGGTGGGGATCAATGATACGCGTCCTAGGAAAGAGGCGACAACGTACATACAAGATGCTATGCAAAAAGGTCGAAAGATCCACATCTTGCCGCCTTATCGCGATGCGAATAAAATCTATCTTTCGGAAGTCTTGGGTACTTCTCTGAAGGGCTTGTCTACACATGTATCTACTATGCTAGTGGATGCAGTCATAGGAATGCGTGCGTACAAAGAAGAGGCGGAAATCGAACAAATGGAAGAGGCGCTGGCCACCACAAAAAAAATGCACTTGGCGGCTATGCAATACGCGAAGCCAGGGATCAGAGAATATGACCTCACGGCAAGGGTGCATGCTGAGGCATTGGCAGGTGGTGGTGACTTGGCCTATCCGATCATACTGACGGTAAATGGGCAGACGCTGCACAATCATTATCATGGCAATGAATTGCAGGAAGGACAACTCGTGCTTGGAGATTTTGGCGCGGAAAATAAGATGCATTATGCTGGAGATATAACACGTACTTTTCCAGTGTCTAATAAATTTACGGAACGACAGAAAGCAATCTATGAGATCGTGTTGGCGGCAGAGAAAGGGGTGATCGATGCGGTGAAGCCATGGGTGAAATATGTAGATATGCACTTGCTGTCTGCGCGAATTATATTGGATGGCCTCAAAGGGCTTGGGCTAGTAAAAGGAAGTATCGATGATGCATTGCAAGCGGGAGCATATGGATTATTTTTTCCACACGGCGTCGGACATATGATCGGGATGGATGTACACGACATGGAAGACTTAGGTGAAGATCGAGTTGGGTATCGAGAAGGGCTAGAGAGAAGTAGCTTATTTGGATTGCGTTCGCTCCGATTGGGTAAGGAGCTGGAAGAGGGTAATGTAGTCACTGTAGAGCCAGGTATCTATTTTATCCCAGAATTGATCGCTCAATGGAAGTCTGAAGGCCGATTTAGCGATTTTATTGCCTACGATAAGCTGGATGACTATCTAGATTTTAGTGGGATTCGCATAGAAGATGATTGTTTGATCACTGCTGTAGGCACTCGTGTGCTGGGGCCGTATATACCCAAGGAAGTGGCTGAAATCGAGCAAATCAGGGCTAAAGGTTTACAAAATTAATACCTCATTTAGGCAGCATTTTGGGCTTTAAACACGTATTATTTTATTGAGTATAAGTCTGATATACATAATTACAACTTATTATGTATTTTTGGGGTTGGGGCAAAACTGTTCCAATACTTAAATAATTGAACCATAAACAATGATAATGCGCTCATTTCTAGCAGCCTTCATATTATTTACTTTGACTCTGTGCAGTTTACAGATGCAAGCACAAGATTGGGAAGGAGGCCTATTCTTAGGGGTTACCAACTATCAAGGGGATTTAGTGGATCCCGTCTTCACCCTAAAAGAAATGAACTACGGTGCAGGTTTGGTGATCAGACACAATCTGAATCGTAAGATGGCATTGCGCGGTAATCTATTGTTTGGTAAAATTGATGGACGTGATGACAACTGGTCAGAACCAGCTTATCGTCAAATAAGAAATTTCGAATTTGAATCTCCGATTACAGAGTTATCCTTGACTTTTGAATTCAGTCCTTTCAACGAGAATGAATGGTTTGATGAAGAGGGTAAATTTATCCAAAAGTTATCGCCGTATGGTTTTGCTGGCTTAGGTGTAACGTTTTGGGATCCAGATACAAACTTTAATTTACCAGCTGACGGTAGCCTTCCACCTGGAGCTACTCTGGCAGAAATAATGGAAGATAGGGATTCTGATTTTAGTACTACGGCACTGGTTATTCCGATCGGCGCAGGCGTCAAGTATGATTTTACGGATAAGATTATTGGAGGTTTGGAGTTTGGATTGCGCTTGCCTTTTACGGATTATCTTGATGGAGTGAGTGCTACTGCAAACTCTGATAAGGATGATTGGTTTTGGTTTGCTGGGGCTACGGTTACCTTCAGAATCCAAGAAGATGAAAAGAAGGAAGATCCTCTACCGATGATTTCGGATAGTGATGAAGATGGTGTTCCAGATAATATAGATGTATGTCCTAATACACCAGGTTTGGACTTGTTTGATGGTTGTCCAGATACAGATGGTGATATGCTGGCAGATAAAGATGATAAGTGCCCTGATGTGGCTGGTACCGTCAATGGCTGTCCAGATACGGATGGAGACGGACTAGCTGATATGGAAGATAATTGTCCGAACGAGGTTGGTTTGATGATAGACAGAGGTTGTCCAAAGATAGATGGCGATAGCGATCAGGATGGAGTAGCAGATAGTATAGATGAATGTCCAAACGCGGCTGGACCTGTAAACCTTAAAGGCTGTCCAGATACAGATGGTGATGGTATAGCCAATCGTTATGATGCTTGTCCAAATGCAGCTGGTAGATCTATATTTAGTGGCTGTCCAGATACGGATGGAGACGGTATTCCTGATTCGAAGGATAGCTGTCCTGCATTGGCAGGGTCTCCTAGTAACAGTGGTTGTCCTGGTATCACGGTAGCAGATCGCCAGATTCTTGACTTAGCGGTACAGAACGTTCGATTTGAAACAGGGAAAGATATACTAAAGTCTGAATCGTATATCGTCTTGGATCAGGTGGTAGACTTGATGCGCAAATACAATGAATATAGCCTTCGTATCAGTGGATACACAGATAATGTCGGAGATAGTCGCTCTAATTTGAAACTATCAGAGAAAAGGTCTGAGTCTGCCTATAATTATTTAATCAGTAAAGGAATAAGTCCTTCTAGGCTTACTTTTAGAGGTTATGGAGAGGCTAATCCAGTGGCAGATAACGGCACTAGAGAAGGTAGACGTATCAACAGAAGAGTTGAATTTGATCTCTATTAATAGAGGACAGAAACGTTAAAAATCACCCTGAAAAGGCAAGTTTGATGAAAATCAGGTTTGCCTTTTTCTTTTTTCTAGTAATCTTTTGTTAGATTTACGTAGTGTGTATCAAGTGAATAAGCTCTGTACGCTGTTGTACTTGAATACATTCAGTAAAAAGCGAGGTCCATGAACAAGATGCCCGTTACCGTATTACAACGCCTCCTACATGTCTTAGTAACTAGTTTTACTATTAGAGACAGTAACCTATTGGCCATTCTCAAATTTAGTAGAAATACTAGTAAGTTTGAATCAATGGCTATTCATCAGAAACCTACATTGAAAAATTCTCACATCCTGAACGCAGTTCAGTTTGATGATTGTACATATAATATACATTGAACATATAAACATATTTTCCAACCAAATTATTTGAGCTTTGAAAAATACTACCTTCCTTTATTTATTGACGCTTCTCAGTTTTGGCTTAGCCCTAAATACTGCTCAAGCGCAAGATATTCATTGGTCTCAGTTTAGGCTTTCTCCGATGAATCTAAGTCCAGCTGCTACAGCTATTTTCAACGGTGATGTTCGTTTTATCGGGAGCTACCGAAATCAGTGGGCCAATTTTGATGAAAATGTAGACTACCTCACTTTTTCAGGAAGTGTTGACATGAAGTTTTTTAATCCTAAACTGACCAACAGTATGTTTGGTGGAGGCATCATTTTTAATCACGATAGTGCTGGTGATTTAGGTTTGGATCTAACCCAAGTGGGTTTGAATGGATCCTATACACATCAGATTGCACAAAAGCATTTCTTAACTATTGGTTTACAAGGTTCGGTTGCGCATAGAAGATATGATGCCAACCTTACAGTAGACAATCAGTGGAATGGGGACGTATTTGACTCAAGTCTACCTACTAAAGAACCTCTAGATAATGCAAGTGCAACCTTAGGGGATTTTTCTGCTGGACTTAACTACCACTATCAGAAGCCAACCAAAAGGAACAAGCTTGACGTAGGTGTTGCTTTATTTCACATCAACGAGCCAAGACACAGTTTTTATGATGATGATCAATTGACCTATCCGAGACGACTTAGCCTATACGCATTGGGATCTATCGGAATTGGAAGGAAGTTCGATCTTTTGCCAATGGCTATGCGACAGCAACAGGGACCTCATTCTCAAAATTTATTGGGATTAGCAGGACGCATTCACTTAAATGATCATGTCGCTAGAAAAACGGCTGTGCAATTGGGTTTGAATTATAGATTTAATGAGCAAGAATCAGATGCTTGGATTCCAAATCTAGAAGTTCACTACCGTACTTTATTGGTCGGAATTAGCTATGACATCAATGTTTCAGATTATGTGATCAACACTAATAATCGAGGTGGATTAGAAGTTCATCTAAATTATATCATCACCAAGGTGAGACTTGACGAGGCGAAAATCTGCCCTATTTATTAATCCGAACGCAAACGCAAAATTGATATGAGAAAAATTATAATCACTTTATTGATTGCTGTTATTGCTGTTGGATCATCCTCAGCGCAAACACTAAAGCAATTTCAAAAGAAAGCACAAGAGGCCTTTAATAATCAAAACTATTATGGGGCTTTGACACACTATAATACAATATTGGAAGTCAAAGATGACGATCCCGCCATTCTTTATAATCATGCCGAAGCAGCACGAAACTATAACGCCTACACTGTGGCTGAATCCTCTTATGAAAAAGTATCTACTAGTGAAGTAAGCGAGACATTTCCATTAACCAATTATTGGCTAGCGGGCATCAAAAAGAATTTAGGAAAGTACAGTGAGTCAAAAGAGCTTTATACTAAATTTTTAAATACTGGCTTGAGCCAAAATGAAGAATTTGTAAATAACGCTAAGAAAGAATTAGAATATTTGACATGGGCAGATGAAAGTGTTAATAATGCAGATGAGGGTATCGATGTGCAAAGAATGGGAGATAATATTAATACCGAATACTCAGAATCTAGTCCATACGAGTATCAAGGAAAATTATATTATTCCTCATTAGTGATGGAAGACAAGGACAAGGAATACTACCCATACCGACCATCTGCTTTGATACTTAAAAGCTCTGACGCAGGAGTAAGTGCTACAGGAGAAAAGATAACTGGATTGAATACGGGTCGTCATGCCGCACATTCTTCATTTAATAAAGCAGGTGATAAAATTTATTACTCTCAATGTAATTATATTGATGACGAAAGCCTAGAAATCCGATGTGATATATATGTGGCCAATGTGGATAGTATGGGTAATTTTTCAAAAAGTAGAAAGCTACCTGATGCGATCAACGCACCTAATTTTACCAACACACAACCGAATATTGCATTAGATAAGATTACCAAAAAAGAGAAGTTGTACTTCGTGTCAGACAGACAAGGCGGTATGGGAGGAAAAGATATCTGGGTAGCTAACAAAAATGATGATGGTTCATTTACCAGCCCCAAGTTAGTAGCAGATATTAATACAGCTGATGATGATATGTCTCCATTTTATCATACAGGTACAGGTATGCTCTACTTCAGTTCCAATGGAAGAAAAAGTTTAGGAGGTTTTGATTTGTACAAAAAGGATTTGTCGCAGACTGCAGTTAGTAATGAGATCGAACATCTAAGTTATCCTATCAATAGTAGCTTTAATGATCTTGACTTCACCTTAAACGAGGAAGAAACTATAGGATATTTTGCATCCAATAGACTGACATCTAATTTTATCGATGAAAAAAGAGAAGCTTGTTGCAATGATATATACAAAGTAGATCTTGAACCTAATCTCTACGATATGAAAGCGCTGACTTTTGATAAGAGATCAGGCTTGCAGCTGAATGGCACTAGGGTAGAATTATTAGAGGCAGATGCTACCCTTGAATCAGACATGCATGCTGATGATAATGAGTTTGACTATAAAGTCCGAAAAAATAAAAAATATATCATCAAAGCAAGCAAGCCAGGCTATGCACCAACGGAGATAGAAGTTACTACGGATAAGATTGATTTAGAGGAAGTGGTGGGCAAGCTATACTTAGAACCTTATAAGTTAGATCTACTAGCATTAACTTATGATGCAGAAACAACAGAAATGCTCAAGGGTGTTTCGATCAAGATGATAGATTGTGATGACATCAAAGGGGAAAGCACTACAAATTATGAAACGAATGAATTTAGTTATAAAAATATACTCCCAGAAAATTGTTATAAGTTGTTAGTCACACGCGAAGGGTACGTTCCACAAACAGTAACAATAGAAACCGATCCGCTAACTGGAAATAAAACCATCAAAGAGAAGATATTCTTAAAGAAGATACCTCCAGTTACTAGACTTACGCTAGAAGGTTATCTGCCACTACCACTATATTTTGATAATGATATGCCAGATAGAAAAAGTAGAAAGACGGTGACAAATCTTAATTATATTCAAACCAATGTAGAGTATCAAAGTCAAGAAGAAGAATTCAAAAAGCAGGTGTCACGAGGACTAACTGGTGAGCAGAAGATGCAAGCGGAATACGAAATCGAGCAATTTTTCGATACTAACGTTTCCCCTGCAGCTTCCACATTCATTAGTTTTACTGATCATTTATTACGATACCTTCAGCAGGGTAATGTAGCTGAAATTATTATCAAGGGTTACGCAAGTCCATTGGCTAAAGATGAATATAATTTAATATTGACACAGCGGAGAATCTCGAGTATAGAAAACCACTTCTCAAGTTACAAAGGCGGAGTATTTAGAAAATTTATTCAAGAGGGCTTACTGAAAGTAACTGAGGCACCTTACGGTGAGCAGTTATCAAATAGTGGTGTAAGTGATAATCCTAGGGATCGAAAAAATTCTATTTATGGTGTTCCAGCTTCCTTAGAGAGGAGGGTTGAAATTATAGAACTGAAATAATTATTTCCTTAATCGCTTTTTGAATCGAATAATCATGAGAAATTTTAAAAATATAAATATGTCAAATCAGCTTTTAAAGGGAGTAAAAAGCAAATTGATTTTTCTTTTAGTTATTGGAAGCTTTATGTTTTCAAGTAATTTATCTGCTACGCATATCGTAGGTGGTGGATTGACCTATAAATGTCTAGGAGGGGATCAATATGAAATAACCTTGAAGTTGTATCGAGATTGCTTTTTTGGAGCAAGTAACGCCTACTTTGATGATCCAGCTTCTATCGGGATTTTTGATGGACAAACTGGGTTCAGATTAGATGAAGTGCGTATCCCATTGGGTACTCAAAATGATACTTTGGAGGTGGTCATAGCAGATACCTGTTTGTTTGTACCTGCTACGGTATGTGTACATACTACGACCTATGTACAGACTATTACCTTACCCCAGAGACCCACAGGATATACTTTGGCTTATCAAAGGTGTTGTCGAAATCAAACCATACTAAATATTATAGACCCTTTAGAAACGGGAGCTACTTTTGTTTCAGAAATTAGCGGTCAGGCACTTACCGAATGTAATACGCAAGCTGTCTTCAATACTTTTCCACCTTTATTTATATGTGTGAACGAACCTGTAGACTATGATCATTCAGCCACCGATATTGATGGGGATTCATTGGTTTATAAGTTATGCACGCCCTTCAATGGTGCAAGCTCTAGTTTTCCACAGCCGCAGCCACCAGCTTCTCCACCTTATGACCCAGTGGTCTATCAGTCGCCATACAATTTAGGGAATCTATTAGGAGGTGACGCTTTGATGATTGATCCAAATACTGGATTATTGACTGGATTACCAAATACCATCGGACAATTTGTTGTTGGTGTTTGCGTAGAAGAATATCGAAATGGAGTTTTGATCAGTGAAACCAGACGTGACTTTCAATACAACGTCGGGGAGTGTGGTATTGTCGAAGCTATTATAGGTAACGCCAGTACTATATGTGACGACCTCACAGCAAACTTTATAAATAATAGTACTAATGCTATGTCTTTTCAGTGGGACTTTGGAGATCCGACCACAACAAACGATGTGTCTTCAGATTTTCAACCCAGTTATACCTATCCAGATACAGGCTTATATAATGTAGTATTGACTGTTGAGGTTGGTAATGAATGTGAAGATGTTTTGAATTTTCCATTGTATGTTAAAAATACAACGGTACAACCTAGCTTCAACTTAGTAACTTATGAATGTGAGAATGGTGATATCATAGTCGCTGTTGAAGATACTTCAACAGAACTTGATCCTAGATATCAAGTTACAGGGTGGAATTGGACACTGAGTGATGGTCAAACTTCTAGTGAACAGCATCCTGTCTTCATAGTGAGTAACACTGGACAAAACATCACTGTTAGCTTAGAAGTAGAATCGACTGACAGTTGCTCAGAATCTATAAGCCAAACTGTAAGTCCTGGCGATAATAATCTAGGTAGCTTGACTAGTCCTTCTACTATATGTGATGGTCAATCAGTAGAATTATATCCCGAGTTTCTATCTCAAAATCCAAACTTAACATACTCTTGGTCTCCGGGTACTAATTTAACAAGTACCAGCATCGCCAATCCAAGTGCAAATCCAACGACTTCGACAACCTATACTTTGACAGTAAACGTCCCAAGCACAGGATGTACTGCACTTGTTGAAAAAGTAGTCAATGTTGGAGATTTTACTGACTTAGGTATTCAGGCAGTCTTGACTGATGACAACGGAAATCAAACGGTGGTTGATGGAAGTAGTGGAAGCATTATCGTATGTGATGGTCAGAGTACTACGCTCACGGTAACTAATGCAGCTTCTATGATCACCACAGTAGAGTGGCTTGACGAAAATGGAAATGTTATATCTAATAATGTAACACTGACTGTCAATCCAAATGGTTCTACGACCTACACTGTAAATGTAATCGACGAAAACGGATGTAATGGAACAAAACAGATCACTATTCAGCCATCTACTGTTGACGTAAGTATCACGGAGTTAGATAATCCTGGCAGTGGTTCTGGCATCACAGATATAGATGGTGACGGTACTTTAGATCTCTGCGTTGGAGAAACAAGTTCATTAAACGTAGCCAATCAAAATTCATCAGATCAGTTAACGTATCAATGGGTTGCAGTGAATGGAGTGATTACCGCAGGTGGAAATTCTCCTAACCCAACTATATTTGGAGTAGACGAAGGAATTTATACTTTGATCTTAAATACTACAAATCAATTCGGCTGTAATAGTCAAACGGAAGTATTGATTAGTGTACACGATATCACAGATCTTGAAATACAAGCTACCTTAACAGACCTTGGTGATAATACTTCAACAATGATTGTAGGCGAAGATGAAATCGTTAATTGTAACGGTGACAATTCGACAATAATTCTATCCGAAACGGCTACTTCTAATAATGGAAATGTTACGATTACATGGACAGATCCTAATGGCAATGTAGTAGGTACTGGGCCAACTGTGGATGTGTCTCCGTTTGGAGATGTAACTTACACCGTTACCGTAACGGATCAATTTGGTTGTTCGAAAAGTACAGACTTTACCGTACTAGGAAATCCAGTAGATATTACTTTTACGGAATCAACAGAGAACGGAGGGAGTGGAAACGGTTTGATCGATACAGATGGGGACGGTGATCTTGATTTGTGTATTGGGCTCTCAGGCTCAGTTAATATACACAATAACAACCCTGCCGATATACTTACTTACCAGTGGACGGGTAGTATCATTACTGCAGGTGCGAATTCGTCAAGCCCAAGTCTTTCGGCACCTAGTCCAGGTCAATATTTATTGACAGTGATTACCACAAACCAATATGGTTGTACTAGAACGGATGTGATAGATGTAGATGTTTTTGATGCCAATGCCATATTGGATTTTACGACAGAACAAGATTGTGCAGGAACCCTAGTTGCTTTTACTTCTGGAAATACAAATTTCGAATTTTATACTTGGGATTTTGGAGATGGACCTGGTTCAACAATTACTGGAGTGCAGTCTCCGTCTTATACTTACAGCGCACCGGGTATCTATACTGTTACATTAACACCGTTGCCAAATCTACCATGTGATCTTCCTTCACTGACAACAACTGTAGAAGTAGCAGAGACCCTGGTGGATATCGATTTTGAAATTGAATATCTCGATTGTACTCCTGAGTCAGTTACTATTAGATTTACAGATGTGACCGTTACTCAGATCGGAACTATTACCTCAAGAGAATGGATATTTGGAGATGGGCAAACATCAACGGCGATTAATCCAGCCATCACTGTAACTCAAGAAGGATCATTCAATGTAATCTTAAATGTATTAAACAGCGCCAACTGTGATGGTTCGGCCTCACGTACTTTTGACATCAACTTTATTGATGTTTCAGGTATTCCTGATGAAATCATTGCGTGCCCATTAGAGGGGCCGGTTCAGTTGAATAGTGCCCCAGATAACAGTCTTACTTATTTCTGGTTTCCAGATACAAGTTTAGATGATCCTAATTCTCCTAATCCAACTGCAGATCCATCATCTACTATTACTTACACAGTAAGAATTACGGATAGCAGCGGAATAGATGAATGTCAAGTAGAAAAAATGGTAACGGTTATAGTGCCTGATGAAATAGGAATTGATGTAGACGCAAATGGTACTTCTTCAGGAGAAATTACATTAGATGATAGTTCTACTAGCAATACCATTGTATCCTGCGAAGAGGAGACGATCACATTGACCACGAGTACTACGACTGGTACGATGAATGATTTTGATATTGTATGGACGGATTCTAACGGGACTGTGATTGACAATACAGGAAGTATATCAGTTATGCCAGGTGCAACAGAAATTTACACTGTGACTTATACTGACAGTTTTGGCTGTTCAGAGTCAGCAGAAATTATTGTAGAAGGAGGCCCTGTAGATATTACAATAGATGAAACTTTTATCACAGATGGTGAAGGGAATGGTATTAGTGGTATATTAAATGACGAAGGCTTCTTAGAGCTTTGTACAGGAGTTTCATTTGATCTCTTTGTGAATAATCTTGATCCAGTTGATAATTTAATTTTTGATTGGACAGGCGATACTCAAATTATTATTGGCGGTATAACCACAAATACACCCACGATCAATTCAAGTGACGCAGGTACTTTTGTCTTATACCTTGAAACAGCAAATCAATTTGGATGTACGCAAAATGATACCATAAATGTGAATATTATAGATTCAAACGCTGATTTGTCCTTTGATGAAATCAAAGATTGTAATGGGGTCACGGTTATCTTTACAAATACCAGTGGAGGTGTTAACGATGATTACATCTGGACATTTGGAGATGCAGGAAACCCGAACGCAAGTTCTTCGGAGGTTGATCCAATATACACTTATCCAGGAGTGGGTAGTTATGTAGTGACGCTTGGGCTCAATACTCAAGTCACTTGTGTAGATGACTTTGTACAGACCGTAGATATCGTAAGTCCAATTTTGGCTTCTGACTTTTCATATGACTATATCGATTGCTCTGAGGACGGTGTGACTATACAATTTACGGAAGAATCCATCAATCCACAGGACAATACGAATGGATACTTATGGGACTTTGGCAATGGAATGACTTCCGATGAAGCGAATCCTTCATTGACATTTGATGCAGACGAAGAACTGAATGTGTCTCTGACTATTTTTACAGAAATTGATTGCGAATCTATTTCTCAAGTACAAAATATTTCGATCAGTATCATTGATGATATTCAAGACTTAGCACCCATCTTAGCTTGTGAAAATGATGGACCTCAACTTATTGATCTAGATGCAAATCCAAACTATACATACCAGTGGACACCAGCAGCTGGCTTGGATGATCCGACATCGGCAACACCGATTGCTGATCCTGGCGTATCCACAACCTACACAGTTACAATTACAGATATAGCGGGTAGCTTGCCATGTAGTACGATAAGAACAGTAGAGGTATTTGTACCAGAGAGCATAGAGCTGACAGTACCTGATGATTTTGAAACAGACTGTGGCGACGAAGCAACACTATCAGTCACTTCACCAAATAGCGATTTAGATTATGAATGGACACTTGATGGAGATGTACTTTCTGATGAGGCTACTTTGGAATTGGATGGTTTGTCTGGTCCGGGTACCTATGTTGTGACTGCAACAGATGAAAATGGATGTGAACAGACAGCATCTGTTACGGTAACTGGGACCCAGCTAGATGTAGATATTGACGATTTACAATATTTATGTCAAGGTGAAAATGGAGAGCTATCGGTGATAACCAGCAATGATCCAAATGATATACTAACGATCAATTGGATTGGACCTAATATTATATCTGGAGGTAATACATTAAACCCAGTGATCAGCACAGATGATCCGATTGAGACTGTCTACACAGTAGAGATAGTCAATCAATTTGATTGTGGTATTTCGGCAGATGTAACAGTGATTGTGTTGGACAGTAATCCTGTTGGCGACTTTGTTAACTATGGTCAATGCGAAGGCTTGACGATCAGCTTCTTTAATGCTAGTCCAAATGCACCCTATTATATTTGGGACTTTGGAGACGGTTCACCGACTGTAAACGAAGCAAATCCAATGCATACTTATGGAGCTCCAGGCAACTATGATGTTACATTGACTCTGCCCGATGAGGCAGACTGTGCGAATGGTGGCATCGCAAGTTTCACTTTGCCTGTCGTAGTTGAAGATGGAATTAATTTTGTCGCAGATTTTGATGTGACATATGATCAGTGTGATAGCGAAGGGGTGATCACCTTCACAGATATATCAACATCTAGCAATCAAGGCGACATCATAGCTTGGGATTGGGAATTTAGCACAGGAGAAACATCGAATGAGCAAAATCCAACGATCATGATCAATGATAATGATGTCATCACAGTAACCTTGACGATAACTACAGATGCCAATTGCGAAGCAACAGTGATTAGAGATGTGCCGATCACTTTGATCGATACCCAAGTGCAGATAGCGGATCAGATGGAGTGTGTAGATCTCATTGCAGAGCTCAACCCTAATCCAAATGATAACTATAGTTATAGTTGGTCGCCGGCTGGAGGATTAAGTGATCCAAATTCATCTAGCCCAACAGTAACGGCTGGTAACACAACAGTATATACTGTGACGATTACCGATGAGACACAGGGATGTACTTCAGTGCAGATGATGACCTTGACGGTACCAGAAGAAATAGATCTTTCTGTCACGGATGATATCCAAGAGTGCGAAGATGTTTTTGTCAATATCGGAGCTACTTCAGATGTTGCGAGTACCACATATGAGTGGACTTTAGATGGCGAGGTGGTTTCTACAGATGCTAATTTTGATGCGGAATCAGGTAGACCTAATGTTTACACCGTAGTTGCGACCGATGAGTTTGGTTGTGTAGAGACAGAAACAGTTACAATAGCCAGTTTTGAAGTCTTGGCGGCACTGGGTGCGAATGAAGAAGTCTTATGTCTTGGAGATCAGATCGTGCTCGATATAGAGAATCCATTGAGTGGAGAAGATGAGTTGGATTTCGTATGGAATGATGAGGGATTAGATTTGTCCGACCCATCAGCACCGATTGCAAATCCGACAGAGACGACCTTATATCAGGTTACGATCACTAACCAGTTCGGCTGCTCGGCGATAGAGTTTGTCAATGTAGAAGTGGTAGACATTAATGATGGACTCGGAGATGCCTTAGCTGATCCTGATACTATATTTTTAGGTAATAGTACGCAGCTTGCCGTCAATGATATAGATGGATTGACTTACGAATGGACCAATAGTGGGACGCTGGACAATGGAGATATTTCGGATCCACTAGCTTCGCCATTTGAAGATATAGTATATACTGTGACCATCACCGACGAAAATGGATGTGTGACGATACGTACTGTACCAGTAACGGTGTTGAATAGAGCTTGTGACGAGCCATTTATTTTCTTCCCGAATACATTCTCACCGAATGGAGATGGCGAAAATGATATGTTACGCGCCAGAGCAAAAGAATCATTTGTGGACGATGTATACTGGATCGTTTACAACAGATGGGGAGAGAAAGTATTTGAAGCGAACAGCCTCAATGAAATGTGGGATGGAAGGTATAATGGGGAATTAGTAGCACCAGATGCTTACGGATACTATCTCCGAATCAATTGTACTGATGGAGACGTCTTCGAGAAGAGGGGTAATGTCACGATCATAAGATAGATATTAATATTTACCAAATGAATATAAGTAGAGGTGCTTCGATTATTTCGGAGCACCTTTTTTATTCTAGATGAGTTTATACTAGGAGTTTTTGTTGGGCGCATCCCTGCCACAGCAAGCTTGCTGTGGTTCCTTCTCTATCTAGGTCCACTGGACCTAGATTACTTCGTATCGTTCAGTTAGGACCAGGCTCTGTCAGGGTACGCGTTCGCTCCCGTCCCGATGCCTACACATCTGGCTAGGCGGAAAAATCGGGACCACCTCCTTTCAGTCGGCGCCTTTTCGATCCTTTACGCGGGGAATATGGATAAAATAAAGTCAGTACCTTTACACGGAATTTAATGCAAAAAATGCCAATACATCGTCACTTTATTATTCATAAGCCCTTTGGTTATCTATCCCAGTTTATCAATAATCAAAGCAAGCGAAAGAAAAAGAAGCTACTGGGAGGGTTGGGAAAATTTCCAGAAGAGACGATGGCTATCGGTAGATTAGATGAGCACTCAGAGGGACTGCTTTTGCTGACTACAGACGGACTGGTAAGTGAGCAGGTGCGCAGCAAGAAAGTCGAGAAAGAATATTATGCACAAGTCGACGGCTTGATTACAGCAGCAGCCATCGAGCAATTACAAACAGGTGTTGAAATCGGCATTAGAGATGTAAAATACTTGACGCTACCTTGCAAAGTGGAAGCCATAGATCCAGCACCCCAATTCCCACCAAGAACAAAGAAGATCAGAGACGATAGACACGGTCCTACTTCTTGGGTATCTATTACCTTGACAGAAGGGAAGTATAGACAAGTGCGCAAAATGACTGCCGCAGTTGGATTTCCTACCTTGCGATTGTTTCGCATACGGATTGGAGAAATCCATCTAGCAGACATGCCTGCAGGAGCAATTATAGAAGTCGACAGTTTTGAGATTTAAATGCAATAAATATTAACTATAATGAATCCGTTCCACTATGCTTTTAAAGTAAAAGACATCGCCTCTACTCGAGCCTTTTATGTTGATCTATTAAATGGTGAAGAAGGCCGTTCTGCAGAAAATTGGATCGACTTCAATTTTTTTGGACACCAGTTATCCGCTCATATTAGTGATAACATTACCGCTTCTGATTATTGTGGGAAAGTAGATGGTGTTGCTGTTCCAATTCCACACTTTGGTTGTCTGTTGAACGTAGCGCAATTTAAGGAAATCCAAAATCGACTTACATCAAGTAATGTAAAATTTATTATTCAGCCTCAAGTACGCTACGAAGGTCAAGCAGGTGAGCAGCACACGATGTTTGTATTGGACTACAGTGGAAATCCAATTGAGTTTAAAGCATATAAAGATGAAGGGGAGGTGTTTGCGAAGTAAATGCTGTTTTCTATTCTCTATTTATTTTTCATTATATTAGATGTGTATTGAAAACAAGGATGTTAATAATGTTCAACCTCTAGGCTATTTTAGAATATTGAGTAACCTCTATCACATATCAACATCAACAACAACAACCATGAAACCTACCTTTACAATTTTGATATTTATTTTCGCGATCGGTGCTTACTGCCAACCTGGTGATCTTCCTGTCAATAACAAACCAGGATCTTGCTATGCAAAGTGCCTGATTCCATTTAGTGATGTCTCGAATGACCTTCATTCTGAAGTACGAAAGTATCCTGTGTACATCGGCGATACGCCAGAGAAAGTAAAAACTAAAATAGTTAAAATCGAAGTAAGACCATCAATAGAAGAATCTTGGGTCAAAAAAAAGGCAGATAAAAATTGTAAATCAGACAATGAAATTGATTGCCTTGTTTGGTGCTTAGAAGGAACCCCAGGAGAATATATGACACTCGAAGTCCTTAGGAATAAACGCAAACTAAAAGAAGAAGACTGGGAATACAAAGAAGTAGAAGTCTTTGTCCTTGACTCTAGTGTCCCATCTGGAGGTAGTACCCAATGGAAAGAGGTGATATGTAATAATAAAGTATCAACGTCATTTATACTAGATTTGAAAAGTAAGTTATCAGCCGAAGGATTTGAACAAGATTCGACAAATCTAACATTCGATTCAAAATTAAAGTCTGCTATAATGGCATATCAGAAAGAGAATGGATTGCCAATTGGACAGTTGGATATTGAAACTTTGGAGGCGTTAGGCTTGGAGGGTTATTTGTAAATCACTAGCAGATTTTAAAATTAAATGAAGCAGAGTTTAAGTTATTTCAGGAAAAGTATTTGTAGGTCTTTTGAAGAAGGATAAGACGATCATCATAGTATTATTTAGATTGAAAACTCTATTTGCAATATTGTAAATGATTATTGCACAGATATTTAGCTAATTAGGTAAATGGCGAAGCAATGTATTCGTTTATTTTGACTATTACGTTTATTTCGATTATATTTGTTTAGTAGTTTTAAATTAATCGTACTGTAATATGAATCATTTAGAAAAAATTTCCAGACCATCGAAGGATGAGCAAAGAATAGCTATGGAATCGTATAGCGCTTTAGCGGAAGCCTTAGAGAATCTTAATAAGGACAACCCAAAGATTGAGATTGAAGAAACGCAAGAGAAAATCAGAATACCGTTGAAGGCATTAAAATTGTTAGCGGAAATTTTGAAAGTAACTGGTCAAGGAAAGCCAATCTCCATTGTACCAATAGCAGTAGAGATGACCACTCAAGCTGCTGCTGATTTACTTGGATGTTCACGACCTCATCTAGTGAAGTTATTAGAAGCAGGTAAGATAGAGTTTACAAAAATAGGAAAGCATAGGAGAGTAAAATTTGAAGATGTAATGACTTATAAGAAGTATATGAAGGCGAAACAAAAAGAGTTGTTAATTAAAATCATGAAAGCAGACCAAGAGTCAGGTTTATATGATACATAGTATCCGTTTTACTTGTGTACTTGATACAAATGTGATTATTCCAATTGAGGTACGAGATTTGCTTTTTTGGTTTGCACACGATGACTTATATACCCCTAAATGGAGTAAGCATATCTTTGATGAATGGGTAGAGGTAATGCAAAGAAAAAACGTGAGTGAATCGGAGAGAAGCAAACGAATATCATGGGCAAGACAAGCATTTCCAGATGCGATGGTTGAGAATTATGAAGTTCTGATTGATGGCTTAGAATTACCAGATGAAAAAGATCGCCATGTACTAGCCGCTGCCATAAAAACAAATGCGAATATTATTGTTACAAATAATTTGAAGGATTTCCCAAAAGACTATCTTCAAACCTTTGGCCTTTCAGCGAAAAGTGCTGATGATTTTCTTACAGAAACTATTGATTTGAACCAAGAAGTTGCCATTAGTTCTTTCAGAAAATTAGTAGTAAACCGAAGGAACCCTGATCTAGACGAGTACGAAGTTTTAGCATGCCTTCGGAGAAACGGTTTAAGTGATACAGCAAATTATTTACATGCATTGCTCTGATGTAAATTAAAATATTGTATTAATCTTCCCAACCAAACATCTCAAAAACGCATCTAAAACAAAAATGCATCAATGAGATTACTTATTATTGTTTTAGCCAGTCTATTGTTATTCCTGCTATCATCCTGTTCTACAGATTCTATAAATAGTAGAAAGACTAAACCTAAGGATGATTCTACAATAGGATTACGCTTCGCTGAAAAGGTAGCTTATTACAAACATGGATCACAAAAAGATATTATACAAATAATTATTTCGTCCCTTTCTGGTCACTCTATGGAGGGTTATAAAAACACAAAAGGTGTTTACGAAATAAATATAGGTTCCTTGGGCTCAGTTTCAAGGTTTAAAGTAATAAGAAGTATCACAGATGACATAGATAGCAAAATTGAAAGTATCTGTGATACGCTAGAGTTTTATCCTGCTGAGTATAATGGAATAGCAATGAAATCAAAGTTAACTCTACCTATTCAGCTGGATTTTAAGTGAATCCTATTGGATGGTTCCATACCGGGCGAGCCGAATAGGCGGAAGCCCTAGAATGGACGAGGGATAGAAGTGCCTGCCCGTCTACGCCGTCGCTAGACGGTCAGACGGGGTATATCCGCGCGTTGGGTGCGCTGGGGTAGAGACAACGGCATGTCTTGTCTCTGTGCGTGGCAATGCGTACTGGCAGGATGTAGGAACGGAAAGCCCGGTGCCTAGAGTAGAGACATCGGCTTGCCATGTCTCGAAACGAAGGTGCGGCCCCAGAAGAGAATTATGAATGCAACTCTTACAATGGCCTTGTCCGACTTTTAGAGGGAGCGACTCAAGATATCTTAGCTGCTCTATCATAATCTAAGGTACCTAAGAAGAAAAGATGAAATCTAAAAACTTCGGTGCCTCGAATATCTCAGAGCAGGCCTTCAGTGCACTTCGGTGTTAAATGAATACGCTAGAGCGGCAAAACTATCATCTTAAAATACCTTCAAATCTCTCATAAAACCCAAACTCCATACCCTTTATCTACGTATTATACCCAGAACAATCGTAAATTTGCAATTCAAAAAAGAACAGAATATGTACCGTACGCACAATTGTGGAGCACTCAGAATGGACCATGTAGGTCAGGAAGTTACCCTCAGTGGATGGGTGCAGACAGTGAGAGATAAAGGATTCATGATGTGGATCGATTTGCGCGATCGCTATGGAGTGACGCAATTGCTGTTTAATGAAGAAGTAAGCTCTAAGGAGCTGTTGGAATCTGCGCGATCTGTAGGTCGTGAATATGTGATCAAGATAACTGGTAAGGTGATCGAACGTACCAGCAAAAATGATAAAATCCCAACGGGAAATATCGAGATACAAGTGTCGGCATTTGAGATACTCAATGCTTCTGAGGTGCCGCCATTTACGATCGAGGATGAATCGGATGGAGGGGACGACCTACGTATGAAATATCGCTACTTGGATATCCGTCGAAATCCTGTGAAAGAAAAATTGATGTTCCGATCCAAGTTGGCGTTAGAGACGCGCAAGCATCTGATCGGAAATGATTTTGTAGAAGTGGAGACACCGTTTTTGATCAAGAGTACGCCAGAGGGTGCTCGTGATTTTGTGGTACCGAGTCGTATGAATCCGGGACAGTTCTATGCATTGCCGCAGAGCCCACAGACCTTCAAGCAAATCTTGATGATAGGTGGGATGGACAAGTACTTCCAGATTGTGAAGTGTTTTAGAGATGAAGATTTACGTGCCGATCGCCAGCCAGAATTCACGCAGATAGATTGCGAGATGGCATTCGTGACGCAGGAGGACATACTCAATACATTTGAGGGTTTGACCAAGCACTTATTCAAGACGATGTTGGATATGAAAATGGAGGACTTTCCACGTATGGACTACGATGAGGCGATGCGTCGCTATGGATCGGATAAGCCAGACATCAGATTTGGGATGGAGTTTATGGAATTGACGGAAGAGACGAAGGGCAAAGGATTTGTTGTATTTGACAATGCCGAACTAGTAGTTGGTATCTGCGCCGAGGGTCAAGCAGACCAATACTCCAATAAAGATATCAAGAAACTAACCGAGTGGATGCAACGTCCACAGATCGGCGCCAAAGGTCTGATTTATGTCAAGTACAACGCAGACGGCACGATCAAGTCATCGGTAGATAAGTTCTTCGATGAGGCGGCGATCAAAACTTGGCTGACCAAGTTCGATGCTAAGCCAGGCGACATGCTACTCATCTGCGCTGGCGAAACCGATAAGACACGTAAGCAACTCAACGAGCTTCGTCTAGAAATGGGCAACCGTATGGAGCTGCGAGATAATAGTATTTTCAAGCCACTATGGGTGGTTGATTTTCCTTTACTAGAGTGGGACGAGGAGGCGGATCGTTTTCACGCGATGCATCATCCATTCACTTCTCCGAAGAAAGCGGATGTCGAGCGTATGCTCAATGGTGACCACGAAACCATGAAGGCATTACGCGCCGATGCGTATGACCTTGTGATCAATGGTGTCGAGATTGGTGGCGGATCTATCCGTATCCATGACCGTGCATTACAACAGAAAAATTTCAAATTATTAGGATTCACAGACGCGGAAGCGGAAGACCAGTTCGGTTTCTTGATGGGCGCCTTCGAGTATGGTGCGCCACCGCATGGAGGTATTGCATTTGGATTTGATCGACTTTGTTCTGTGATGAATGGTACCCACTCTATCCGCGACTTTATTGCCTTCCCAAAAAACAATCAAGGTCGTGATATGATGATCGATGCACCGTCTGCGATACATGATGAGCAGTATGATGAGTTGTATTTGAAGAGTATGGCGCCAGAGGAGGTTACTGAGTAAGATGTTAAAAAAATACTGTTTAATTGTTTAACTGTTTAGAAAAAAACTGTTGGCATTTAGCCTTTTAAATAAACGATTCACCAGTCAAACAAATAAACAATTTCTGGGGCCGCACCGAAACGAATAAAAAAGGGATGTTTTTTTCAATGGAAAAATACCCCTTTTTTATTCGTCGGCACCGCGCTCTTCGCTACTACACCTAGCGCCTGCGCACTCCCCTTTCCACAGCAAGGTATACCCCGTCTGACCGTCTAGCGACGGCGTAGACGGGCAGGCACTTCTATCCCTCGTCCATTGTAGGGCTTCCGGCTATTCGCCTCGCCTGGTGATATAAAGACCATGACAGAGATTTGATTTTTATAATGACAACATTAGATTACTTTTAAGTATTGAGTTTAACTGCTTTCTCAATGAGACGATTTTTCAAATATTTTTTTTTTGCTCTCCTCATACTAGTCATCTCGGGAATAGGTTTTAGTTTCTTAGAGCCTATGAACCCGGCAAAAATATTCTTAAAAGTTGCTGGCATACATGATCAGAATAAAAAGGAATTGGACGGCTTTAAGAATCTATTATTGGATAATAGCTATACCAAGTATTCTAAACTGGATGAAATACCTGATGACTATCAACAAAAACTAAGAAGAATTTATCTTTCTGGAAGAAGTGATAATCCAGATACCCTTGATCTAAATACTATTTATGCAAGAGAAGGAGATGAGTGGAATCCAACAGACGTTATAATTGATGAAAATATACCAATAATGCAGTTTAGATATGCCTATTGCTCAGACCAATCTTTGATCCTAATTGCAAAGTGCGGAGGGTTCGGTGTCACTACAGCATATGAAGCTTTTACAATTGAGAATTACACGCTCGTAAGGAAATATTCTATATCGCACTATGATGATAACTTTTTCTCTTTGGCTCTAGCTTTAAGATTTCAAGATGACTATTCCAATTTTGTAGATGAGCCTGATTTGTTGTTGCCAGAAGAATAGATAATCGCTAAGAAAGTTTTGGTTGTTTTATTTGGCGATAATTCAGATCAATTCGCTACCTTTAGCAAGGATAAAATTTTAAACAATGACACTAACTAGGCTAACACTATTCTTATTTTTTTCTATACTCCTTTCATGTGCAGACAATGATCCAACCTTCGACACCAGCATTGCAGATACAGATTTTTGTTTGGTAGAGATCGATGGCGAATTTCAAGATATTAGTTTAGACTTAAGGCCTGAGTTTCTAGACAATGGCTCAGAAGGATTTGCAATAGCGTCTTATGGAGTTATAAAATATCCTTCCATGGCAAGAGAAAATGGAACTCAAGGAACCTGTTTATTGAATTATGAAATCACAGAATCTGGGACTGTGGAGAATATTGTGATTGTACAGGATCCTGGTGATGGCATAGGAGAGGAATCTAAGCGCACTTTATCAGTGATAACGGAAGGCATTTCATTTAGCCCTGGTATTCTCAATGGCAACGCTATTCGAGTCAAAAAGAGAATATCTGTAAAATTTAAATTACAGTAAGGGATGGATATAGCTTATTGATTAAGCTTAATAGAGTCCAATCATTACATATTGCAATAAGAATAAACTGTATATTTGTCATACTAGATATACAGAAATCACCTTGACAGAACTCATCCCATACTTTATTCTAGAAAAGAATAGCAAATCTCAGTCGCATGGCCATTTTGGAGCCTTCTGTCTATTCATTGATATAGTTGGATTTACAAAGTTGACCACCACATTGATGGCGCAGGGGATTTTAGGCGCAGAGCAGCTATCAGATATACTCAATAAGCTATTTGGACCATTGGTGGATCATGTCTACGAGAGGCAAGGATTTATACCTTATTTCGCAGGAGACGCTTTCTTGGCTTTTTTTGAAGGAGAGAATACAGCTGAAAATCTAAGACATTGCCTTTCTTTAACTGCCGATATTCAGAATTATTTCAATACCACTTCAGATCCTGATATCCAAAACATAGCCATCAAAGTAGGGATGTCTTATGGAAAAGTGGAATGGGGGATCTGTGGAGAAGAACTAGATGGCAAAACCTACTATTTTAGAGGAGACGCTATAGATCGTGCGACCAAGGCACAGCAAATGGCACAAGGCGGTGAAGTCGTGATGGAGGCTGATCTTGTACCTAATGATGTGAGCTGGGTGGAAACACTACCAGACGGGAAATATGTGAAATTGCAAGATTTTCCACTTAGAGAAGAAGTGCAAAAGCCTAGTAGGGCGCCGAAAGATGAATTCGCTGAGGGAATAAATGTATCCGCTTATCTACCAGAGCCAGTTATAGACTACAACCTGAAAGGAGAATTTCGCGAGGTGACTTCTGTATTTATTTCTTTCAAAGGGGTGAATGAATATGCCACTGCAGAAAGATTCTTTGCTAAAGTGAGAGCTTTGAGCAAAACCTTCTCGGGATATTTTAAGGAAGTAGATTATAGTGATAAGGGAGGAGTGATCGTAGTCCTATTCGGTGCGCCCATTTCTTTTGAGAACAACGTCGAACGCGCATTAGAATTTGCATTAGCCATTCAAGAAGAACAGAGAGCAGGCACCTTTACGGATAAGTTATTATTTAAAATGGGCATCAGTGAAGGGATGTGTTTTACGGGAATGCTCGGCGGCGAATACAAAAAACAATACGTCGCCTTAGGGACGCATGTGAATCTAGCAGCGAGACTTATGTCCTATTCTACTTGGGGAGAGATCGCGGTGACTAAAGAAATTGCACAAGAAGAAGGATTTATCTTTGATCTCAAGGGAGATGTTTATTATAAAGGAATAGCATCTGCTATCAGTACCTATAGTCTGGAGGCAAAAACCAACGAAGGCTATCACTTTTCTGGCCACTTCATTGGCCGTGAGGCAGAAGAAAATTCAATCCTTGATTTTTTGACTGAGACTACAATCAATAATAGTAAACCAGCTTTTGTCAAAATCTATGGAGACGCTGGTATTGGAAAGAGTAGATTGGTACACGAAATAGCACAAAAACTCACTAAAGAAAAGGGTGTACGCTGGCATACTTGTAGGGCCGATCAGATTCTACGAAAACCTTTCAACCCACTCGTGTTTTTTTTGAGTGACTATTTCGATCAGAATCCAAAGTATAATAGGGTTAGGAATAAGGAAAATTTTGAATCTAGGCTTCAGCATTTTATAGATGGTTTCAAAAAAGATGAGGACAGTGGAAATGCTGAAGAGCTTATGCGATTTAAGTCCGTCTTCAATGCATTACTAGGCTTTGATACGCGGAATACACTGTGGGAAGAACTCGGATCGCGCGCCAGATTCAACGCTATCATTGATGCCGTGGTCTATATTTTCAAGACGATAAGTAAGAAAGAAAAACTAATTGTAGAGTTTGAAGATCTCCATTGGGTAGATGAAAGCACAGTGGCTTTTATCAAGAAGCTGATCATAGATGTAGACGACTCCCCTATTGCTGTAGTTTGTACTTCTAGATATAAAGATGATGGAACCAAGCAAAAAATAATTGACAACGCATTTTTAAAACTAGAAGGTTTCGAATATAAAGAAGTTGATCTCCGTCAACTAGATGGCTCTGCCATTCGGACGTACACCGAAAATAAACTAGAAGATGCCATAGGTCATGACTTTCAGGCTTTCCTGATGCGAACTACGAATGGAAATCCATTTTATTTAGAACAAATTTTGGCTTACCTCTTGGAAAGTGAATTACTAGAACTTGATGATGATGGACTATGGTCGATCAAAGATGAAGATATCAGTGTTTCTAGCTCTATCAATTCTATTTTGATGGCGCGAATAGATCGCTTATCGGAACAAGTAAAAGAAACAGTAAAAACTGCTGCAGTCATCGGTAGAGAATTTGAGATACCTGTACTGAATCAGGTGATGAAAAGCAATTTGGTTTTCCAAGGTATATCAGAAAGTGAATCAGTGTTAAAAAAGCAAATAATGGCTGCCGAAAAAGGTCAAATTTGGTCAGCGATCAACGAGCTTAAATATATCTTTAAGCATTCTCTACTCCGGGAGACGGTCTATAATATGCAGCTTCGCAGCAATCTTAGAAATTTGCATTTACTAATTGGAGACGCCATAGAGAAAATTTATAATGAAAATCTAGAATCTAGATATGTAGATTTGGCCTATCATTTTGAAGAGGCAGAAAAGCATGCCAAGGCAGTCTTCTACATGAAGAAAGCAGCGGATACAGCCCGAAAGAATTTTCAGAATAAGCAGGCACTAATGTATTACGAAAAAGTAAAAGCTTATCTAGATCAAGATAGAGAAAAAGAAGAGTACGCTAAAATTTTGCTAAGAGAGTCAGAAGTTTTAGAACTTATAGGACGTTGGGATGAAAGCACTAATTTGTTAAGAAAAGCCAACTCAGCAGCTGAGGAAACAAAAAATGAAATACTCATTGGTCGGACAAAAAATCAACTTGGAAAGCTCTTGGTACTCAAGGGAGAATACTCAGAAGCTAAGTATATTTTAGAGTCTGCATTAAAGATATTCATAAATTTTAATGATGAGATTGGAATCTTTAAGGTACAAGGAAATCTGGGAGACTTGTATTTCAGACAAGCAGAGTATGAAAATGCTCGATCTTATTTTGAAAAGAGTATTGCCCTTGCAAAGGACTTCAAAGATACCTTTACAGTGACTCAGATAGTTAGCAATCTAGGTTTGACCTATATGAATCAGTCCAAGTATGAACAAGCTATCCAATGCCAAGAAGACCAATTGGTATTGTGCGAACAAAGAGGTGATCGCAATGGAATGGCTATCCTCAATACTAATATTGGTATTGTCTACAGCGAGATCAATAAACATGAGAAGGCCTTCCCCTACTATGAGAAAGGATATAAATTGAGCCACGAATTAGGCAATAAACAAATGGAAGCTATTGCGATCGGTTGCCTAGGACAGATTTATCATCAAAGAGGGGACTACAACAAGGCACTAGAGCTTTATCTAGTTGACCTAAAACTATGTAAAGAGCTAGGTGACAAACGTGGCTTAGCAATCATCAATGGTCTTTTGGCCGAACAGCTCATCTCTATCGGAGATTTTACGCGAGCAGAAAAATACCTAGAGACGCAGCTGACTTATTCGCTAGATCTTCAATACCAAAAGGGAATCACCAAAGCTTATTTGACCAAGGGACAATTGAATTATCATTTGGGGCAATTTAAAGAGGCAACCGAAAGCTTTGATAAGAGTATCAAGCTCTCTGAAAAAATAATGTATCTGCCTTCAAAAGAAGAAGCTTGCCTTTGGAAAGTAGACTCCCTGATCGCTCAGAATGATATGGTTGAAGTTAAAAGGATAGTTGACGAATTAAAGAGTTTCGAGACCTTAGAAGATCGTAACGCATTACATCTCCGAAGAGTGGAAGTTTTAGCATTGCAGGAAAAAAGAATAGAAGCCCTAAAACTATGTAATAAGATTATTCCAGATTTGAAGTTTCCTAAAAATCAAGCTAGGGCTCATTGGTTATTAGCCAAATTGGATCCGCAAAATAAAGAGGCGTCACTAATCGTTCTTCAAGACCTGTATGCTAAGATGCCAGACTATGAAATCAAAATCAAAATTGACGACCTTGCCTAAGACAATATATCTCTCTCTTTTATTTATTTCATTGGCAATCTCAAGCTGCTCTCCTACAAAATCATCTATTCAAAAAAATGGGAATAAAGCCTATGAATTTCCATACGACTGGGCCAATGCAAAAGTACACCACTTAGAATCACAGCTAGATGAAGTGTCTGGATTATGTTTTGATATGTCAACTCAAAATTTGATTGCTGTGGAGGATGAGTCAGGGATTATCTACTTTATCAATCAGGAGGATGGCACTACCGTCAAGCGAGATAGTGTAAACAAAGCAGGAGACTATGAAGGTATTACCAATACTGCTGACTACTATTATATCCTAAAGAGCTCTGGAACTATTTATCAAATAGATAAAAATAATCTTAGTGCGAAGCCTACTAAGATCAAGAGCTATTTGAATAAGAACTATGATATGGAAGGGCTGACATATCTAAAAGAGAAAAATGCACTTTTGGTTTCTGCTAAGGCAAACCCGAAAGAGTTGGATCAAAACCAAAGGAATGTTTTTATCTACGATATTGAAAAAGGTGAAATGAACCCTGAACCATTTTTGGTGATAAAGCGTAGTGAGATCATCAATATAATCCAACAAAAGTACTCAGCAGAATATGCAGCAAAGAACTTTCAAAAGATACTAGATGTAGAAAGAGCCTATTTACACTTAGGCCCATCTGGAATTGCCTTTCAGCCTAAGTCAAGAAACATGTATGTCATATCATCCAAAAGTAAATTGTTGTTGATATATGACACTAGAACTAAGACCTTATTAGATGTCGTTAAGCTAGATAAATCCATCATGCCTCAGCCAGAGGGAATCTGTTTTGACAAGAAGAATAACTTGTACATTGCTAGTGAGGCAAGAACGGGAAATCCCCACTTGATAGTCATTCCGCCAAAGAAATAAGTTACTGAATAGAACACGTATAAACGATAATAACTTATTGAACCTGAATCAGTGACTTCGCCAAAGCGCGGCGTTCACAATACACCATTTGTAAGTAACCATTAAATTTAAAAGTCTAAGCCAAGCGATAAATAAAACCTCGGATCTTGAATCTGTCCTGTTTCCACTCCCCAAGCATAATCTAGACGCAAGAAGTACCCAAATACCACGGCCCGGGCACCAAGACCATATCCCGCTACAATAGGATCCCTGAAGAAATTTACTCTTACTATAACAGGATTGTTAGGATCACTGATTTCGACGACATTCAAAGGATTATTTGTGCTAAACGGAGTCTTACCATGCCATGCAGTACCTAAATCACCAAAAGCAATCAATTGGAAATTCCTTAAAAAATTGGAGCGAATAGTCCGCTTAGAAAAATACCTAAAGATTGGAGACCTGATCTCTGCATTAAGTAAAGCATAAGAATTTCCATTTCTGATATTTTGCTCAAAGCCTCTGACATTAGTAGCTAGAGTTTGAAAAGCATAATCATTAGCAGGAATAGGAATTTCATTATTGAAATTATTGAACAACCAATTGTCAGTTCCACCTAAAAAGTAAAGGATTCGTTCCTTACCATAGGATGCAGATGCAGCTGCCCTAACCGCTAGGATAGTGTGCTTATCAAGGCGCTGATAATGCCTAGCATCTAATCCTACGACAGTCAAGAATCCACTTCCCGAATCAAACTCAAACTGATCATCATAGGATAAGCTAAATCGTCTGATTACTTCCGCAAATAATTTATAACGAGTTCCGTTTTTGATGTTGATCGATACATCTAAAGTATTGTCAAACACATACTCTAAACGAACACCCGCTCTCTGCTGATTCGCACTGGGTGTATTCAAAGTGTTGATATCAGTAGCTAGCTCAGCCACTCGATCATTTCGCAAAGTGAATCGAGCCCTTAGACTGGTGAATATATCTAGCGGATATCTGACTTCATATTGACCTAGAGTAGTTACGAACTCCGTACGTGGACTATTCTCACCGCTTCTGGTAGGCACTTCATTCTGACGTAAGACTTTACGATAAGCAGCAAATCGCTTATCCAATTTTTTCTTTTTTGCGTCAAAAACCAAGAAGAACTCAGATCCATTAAAGGTAGTTGGTAAACGCACACCACCTTCAAATTCGAAGTCCTCAAAGAGGTCTTTCAAGTTTGCTTTCAATAGTATACCTGGTACTGGAGTGAGAATCTGGTTATCATTATCAGTATAAGTATTCAATCCTTCGAATAGCAAACTGTTATCTAAATTAGTGGTGATATAGTCAGTTCTAAATTTTGTTCTATACGCAGTCGTACGAGCGGATCTAAATTTGAGTACCTTCTTCTGATCTTCTTGATTTCCTTGTTGAGCAAAAAGAGAAGGCTCTTCTCTAAAAACGATATTTCCATCCTCTTGATCCTGATCTATAATAGGGGCCTCTTCTTCATCATCAAACTCACTTTGAAAAGAGTAATTATCAATGTCTATTTCTTCCTCAGGATCTTCCTCCTCCTGTACTACGATTTTAGTTTCTTTTTCAGGGGCAAGCACGGTATCATCTTCGATCACCTGAGGAATATTTGAGAAGCCAGATATGCCACCAAATTTTTCTATCTGCTCTATAAATACTGTCTTCTTTGGCGAACCTACAGATAAAGGCGAGTATTCATCAATAAACAGCGCATGCTCACCATCTACCACAGCCATATTGATAGCTTTACTGCCTAGTATATCTTGCAGTTCAATATTTCGATTCTGATTTGTATTGATATTATTCACCGCACGCTTTTTGATGACCGGCTCTATTTGGATATCCACTATCAAAGTGGAATCCAAGCGTTCCAAGGTGGAATCTTGATGGATGACAACTTCAGTCTCATCTTTAAAAATGATACGCTGATTGTAGTGTGCAATGTATTCTTCAAACTGTCCAGAGTATCTATTGCGGATTCCAGTCTCATCACTTAGATAAGAAAAGTATGTTGTGTCAACACCCACAGGTTGTCTTTCATTGGCAAGCGGAGTATTCGTTATTTGTATTAACTCTCTAGATCTATTTTCAAGATCATAGTACCAAATGTCCATTTTTGTGATCGGAAGGATAGTATCCAGTTTTTCATTTTTTATATCTACCTCCGTTCGATTAGATGCAAACAAAACTCCTAACTGATTATCAGTGCGTACAACTCTTGCATCTAAGTCGTCATAAAAATCTTGTGTGATTCGCTGCGTTTGTCTATTGAGCGTTTGGTAAATAAATAAGTCAGAGTACCCATTGACTATGGCAGAAAATACCATATCAGTATTGGTAAAGTAATCCATACTCAACACGCGCATGTATTGTGGGTCCAAAGGTTCTGTAGTATTGAGGTCGGTAGCAATGTCTAGGGTGTACAGATAGGCGACATCTCGTTTCTCATATAAGATCGATAACTCTGCACCATTAGGTTTCCAAGCGATCAAAGGATAGTTATAATCCGTCGCTTGAAAAGCATTTCTAAATCCTGACTTGAAGATTTGTTTTTTTGTATTTTCTTCTAGATCGTAAATAAACACTTTAACCTTACCAATTTCATTTTGTACATATGCTAGGTGTTTTCCATTCGGGCTAAGTTTTACGTTACTGATAGGCGTATTGCGTTTATTTTTGATGGTAAGCGCAGTCCCAAATAGAGAATCTCTACCATCTGCATCACGAGTATATCTACTTTTAAAAAAACTTTCCCACTCTTTGAGTGTACGGTCAAAAGAATTGCCCAACACATACAGAAAACCACTTTCTATGGATCGATTGATGCGGGTGAGATAAAGTAGATTAGACACTGTTGATTTTCCATAATTTTCACCCATATAGAACCACAGTGATTGCCCTAACAAATAAGGATTTTCTTCCACCTCTTTACGGAATCCTCTAAAGTCATCACGCATAATGAGATCTTTGAGTTGATTATCTAGATCTGTATTCCAAGACTCACCAATATAAGCGATCAGCCCATCCTTAAACCAATTAGGCAAATTAAGCATCACCGCATTCTGAACGATCTCTTGCAGATTTGATCCAAATAACATCGCATTGAGATATACGGCGGCGATACCTTCTCTGATTTGTTTACGCAGGTGATTATGATCCCCGTTGAAATATATAAAAACCTTATTACCTACTATTTTGGTCTGACCCGCATTATTAAGAAATGCCTCTTCGCTACCGATGTTAGATTGCTTTAGATCCGTGATGTCCCCATAGACTATTATTTCTATTTTATCATTGATACGGTGCTCGAGGATACCTTGTATTTCATCGTGATCCAGCTCCGCCAGTTGTACAGTTGCTTGACCTACATTTCGCGCTTTACCGTACCAGTAGGTGACAAAATTTGCTGTCTCGTATTGCAGCCATTGATCAAAATCATCATGGTGCTGTATACGGTTTTTCCCAAACTCAACATTGGCAACCTGAGCGGATAACCAGCATATAGAAAGCCATGAAATACAAAAGAAAAGAAGTATTCGTCTGGATGCCATCAAATTGATTTAGTTTTTGAGACTCAAAGACCAAGTTTAAACTTGATACCTTTAGCACATATTACAGATATATTTATGTAAAAACAACGCTTTTTACTGAATATTAAGCAGCAAATAAGTCAAAATGGATATTATTAAGTACATTTCTGTTTTTACATCAATGGTTACTTATTAAAAAACGAAAATTTATGTCAGTTGTTGTAGTTTTTACATTCAATGATTTTTCAGAAAACACCTATCTGATTCATGACGACACTAAGCAGTGTATCATCATTGATCCGGGTAACAATAACTCAGCTGAGGACCAGACGATATCAGATTTTATCAGTAGCAATGATCTACAGCCTGTTCGCTTGCTCAACACACATTGTCACCTAGATCACGTCTTCGGCAACAAATACATAGCTGATACTTACAAGCTGGGTCTAGAGATTCATCAGGGCGAGCTACCAGTCCTCCAGGCCTCCCCTCAAGTGAGTAAGATGTACGGCATCTCTTATCCTAGTTTATCCCCTGAGCCAGTATCATTCCTCAAGCCAGGCGACCACATCGAGTTCGGTAACACCAAATTGAGTATCCATTTCACACCAGGTCACTCCCCCGCCAGCGTCTCTTTCTACAATCAGGAAGAAGGATACATCATCGGCGGTGACGTCCTATTTCATGGGAGCATCGGTAGGACGGATCTTCCCGGTGGCGACACGGACACCCTCATCAGCAGCATCAAGACCACCTTCATGACCCTCCCAGATGAGACCCGTGTATATTCAGGCCACGGTCCCATGACCACAGTAGGTTTTGAGCGCGCCAACAATCCATTTTTGCAGTAGCGAGAAAAATTGTTTAACTGTTTATTTGTTGATTCGTTTATTTGTGAAAAACAAAGAGTCGGGCCTTGTCGCAGAGAAAAGTTTGCTCGGCTTTATGATAAGGCACACTGTCTATTTATTTGAGTACACGAGCAAGCGAGTCTAAGAGTACCCAAGCATAGCAATTCATAATTCATAATTCCAAACGAGCCTGCGAGTCCCCGAACATGTCAGCACAGCATTTATAATTCATATTCCAAACGAGCCTTCGAGTCCCGAACAAGTCAGCACGGCAATTAATAATTAACAATTTACCATTCACCATTAAATAAGGGCGCTTATATCCGGTCATCCGCTTGTATTCGATACCCTAGACGACTGTTCAGATTATAGCTATAGACGTATTCGCTCGTCCGCTCATCCACCTCTAGCTATATCTTCACGAGCCGTCCAGCGCACCTCATATCGCTTCTACCCGGAGCGCAAGAAAGAATTGTTTTCCTCCATACACTTAAGAATTAACCTATTCAGAATATATAATTGATTAAAATGGGAGTATGAAACAAGAATAAGTCGAATTATAAAGATCTTAAAAAACTGACTTATTAAACAGTTAACATATTTCCCAATCCGTCTAATGGTAACTTCTTGCTTACTTGGACGAATCAAGAATCTGCTGATTCAGAAATATTTGATTTGAACGGAGTTTTGATTCACACAAAGCTAGTACAAAATGGTGATAATAATATCGCACTGGATAAAATGACGTCTGGTATATACTTCTATGTTATAAAAAAAGAACTAGGAGTACAATATCAAGGTAAATTGACTATTTTAGATTAAGAATAAAAAGGTGGTCTACTTTTGTTTATAAAAGTAGACCGCTCTTTTAAATCACCAACATGAAATATAATATTTCAATAATATTTATCTACCTAAGTCTATCCACTAGCCTCTATGCCCAAAAGCATGACTACAACTGGATCAATGGCTATGGAGATTTTACAGATAATATACCTGAGCGGAACGGGATGTTGTTAGACTTTAATGGTGCTGAAGTAGAAGCTGGTATTTTCGAGAAAGATCAGTTCTTTTTCTTAACCAACTTAGCCTATTCTGATGCAGACGGAGCATTGCAATTATATTCAGATGGTTGTGCTTTTTATGATGAGTTTGGAGACTTACTCATGAACGGAGATGATATTAATTATGATTCATTTTGTCAAGGAGAAAATCGTTCAGGATATCCAGAGAATCAGGGTATGATAGCCTTGCCGACCAGTGATAAAAGTATAGTAGCTGTGTTTTACAGTGAGCAGTATTTAGTCAGCGACACATTGGGTAATAGATTTGAAGTGCGCTTAAATAGAGCAATGATTGACTTATCGGATAATGTAGTTTTATCAAAAAAGGAAATTTATCTTAACTCTCTTGCTTCGAGTATATTAAGTGCCACAAAGCACAGCAATGGTCAGGATTGGTGGATCATCAATCAAGATTATTTCACTAATGAAATAAAATGCCTATTAGTGAGTGAAGGGGAGATAATAGATACGGTAAGTACTTTTATTGGGCTTCCAATTTTAGCCCCTGGTGCTTCACAGAGTAATTTTTCACCGGACGGGACTATGTTCGCGCGCTTTAGTCCTATAAGTGAATTGCAGCTATATGATTTTGATCGTTCTACTGGCGCACTTAGCAATCATAAAATAATTGAGATACCAAATGTAAATGAGGGAACCCTTTCCTCAGGAGGTTTGGCTTTTTCTGGCTCGTCACGATTTATCTATGTGAATGATGCACTAGGAATATGGCAATTAGATTTAGAAGCAGAAGATATAGAAGGCTCGATAGTACAAGTAGCAGAGCGTGAAGAATTCTACACAGGTCAAGACATATTTGGTGATGAGATTCCAACATTCTTTTATAAGTCATCTCTAGCTCCAGATTGCCGTATTTATATTTGTTCAAGAGGTGGTACAGATCGCATGTATGTGATCATGGAGCCAGAGCAAAAAGGAATAGCTTGCGATGTGGTGCAGAATATAAAAATGCCTGCGTGGAACGCTTTTTCCATCGCTCAGTATCCCAACTATCGATTAGACAATTCGCCAGCGTGCGATGCAAGCAAGTCCTTTCCAGAGTCACTAGATATAGATGTCTCTACATCTAGTCAACCGTTGTTAGATAAATCAGATATCTATGTATATCCAAACCCCGCTATCAATTCAGTTAACTTATATACAAAACATCTACAAGGAGATGTAACCCTTGAGTTACACGATTTGCTTGGTCAAAAAATACATAGCACAAATCTAACATCGTCAGACGATACAAATAATCAGCGAATAGATATACGAGATGTTCCATCGGGCTTATACATATACAGCGTTTATGATGAGGATCATAGTTTGTTATACAGTGATAGATTGGTGGTGGAGAAATAAGGAAAAGGCTGTTAGTTGTTAGCATTTGCCAATTGCCCAACAACGGGCGAGACGGTTCAGTCGGAAGCCCTAGAGGACAAGGGGTGGAAGTGGTATCCCTTTGTTTTGCTCTGCAAAAAAAGGGATAGGAACGGACGACCTGACACCAGGCATGAAGCGTTGATTTGTGCGTTAGCTTATGCCGCCGTGATGGCCCCAAAAAAAATGGTATTAGCTGTAAGGTACTAGGTAGGCTACTTGGTAAAAGAGGTGTCAAAATTTTCAGAAAATATCAGGTCTTAGTTGTCCACATGAGCGCTGAACTCTTAACCCATAATTCAAATTCTCATAACTCATAATTCCCTTTCACTCCAGCAAAAGTCTGACGATGATGTTTACAAGTGCCTTTAGTTAGGATAGCCTCGCGATGCACTTTAGTCGGATAACCCTTATTACTTTGCCAGGCA
>Ga0209187_1000909_pt1 | contig 40962 bp, 29 predicted proteins | sample BantaG_FD_187430 | JGI IMG/M metagenome (GOLD analysis project Ga0209187, IMG submission 187430) | Marine algal microbial communities from Bantry Bay, Ireland - BantryBay_4 metaG (SPAdes) (version 2) | ecosystem: Host-associated > Algae > Red algae > Unclassified | place: Bantry Bay, Ireland...
GGTTGGCGTGGTAGTGGTAGCCCAGTTCGTCGGTGGTGTGGCCGCCGCATTCGTCCAGGTCGGCGACCGTCTCATCGGAAGCGGCGCTGTAGATACCAAACCCGTCGAGGGCGTAGCCGAAGATGTTCTCGTGGCCGTCAACCTCGACTTCGCCGCAACCGACTGCGCCATGCATGTGGTATCCCACAACCGGATTGATGTGACCGCCACAATCATCGAAGGCGGCGATGGTGTAGGCACCGAGGATGGCGTCGACCGGAGCGGAACCGTCAATTCTGACCCCATTCAAGGTGACCCCAAAGCCGTTTCGGACCCGAGACTGCGCAGCGCTGGCAACCACCGGCTGGGTGGGGATCAGCACCGTGCTCTGGATCGGTTCACCATTGTCCAGCCAGGCGATCTGACCTTCCACACAGTGGTTCTGGTACTGGGGGTCCACATTGGGACGGGCGGCGAGGTCGAACGCCTCGGCAGTTTCGGTGACGTTGACGCTGCCGTCCTCGTTGTAGAGCATCCAGTTGTCGTCGCCATAGAGCTCAGCCAGGTTCAGAATGAACTCGCCGTCAACGTCATAGAGGCCGTTGCCGTCAAACCAGAGCCCACCCTCCGCATCGGTGGCGTCGGTGGTGGTGGGACAGAAGGGGCCGATCTCCTGGGTCGCGGGGGCCCCGGCCACGGTGATCCGATAGCAGGTGGTCGTGGTTCCGCCGGACAAGGTGCAGTCTTCGGTTGTTGGTTCTGTTGCAAGGGCACCGTCGAAGAAGAGATCCAGGTTCATGCCGTTGCCCACCATGATGTTGGACGCCTGCGTCGTTTCGGTCGGTGCGGCGGTTTCTTCCGCGGGATCTTCTGGAGCAGCCTCTGGTCGGGCTCCGGCTTCATCGCGAGCTGGCGGGGCCCCTTCTTCGCCGGCGTCGGACCCGCAGGCGGAGAACAGGAGTGCCAGGGCGATGGTGGCTCCCATAAGTGGCACGAGAAAGCGTTGTGAAAGGTTCATGCACGCAGTGTGCGGGGCCGGTTCGAAGATCATCTGAGCGCAACCTGAAGAAGCAGTAAATTCGTTCCGAGAGCCCCGGTCTCAGGCCAGTGTCATGATCGCTTCGTGTTCAATGGTGACCGCCGGTTTGCCGTCACAGCGAATGATCACGTCCGCTTCCACGCGTTTGCCGGCTCGGGAATCGAAGCGTCGAACGAGGCGGGTCTCGATGGAGAGTTCGGCATTCTGGGAAACCAATTGGGCGTGCGAGAATCGGCTACGAACATGCACCCATGGTCCGTCAACAAAGTGGCGAATGAACGCCGTGTTGGCCAGGTTGAGCCACGTCACCGGATGGGAAATCCCTTCCTCCGCGTACAGCGTCAAGTCATCGCCAGCCCGCAACCCATAATCGGCCTGCGCTTCACCAACGGTCACGTCAAAGATGCCGATTGATTCCCCCCGGTCAGCCGCAAGGGTCGGGCCCTGCGGAAATGGCAGCAGCGTGGCTCGAGCTTCGCCATCCACGCAGGCATCAATCTGATCGCCAACCGGCGTGCACACGACCAGGTCGTCGTGCAGCACCGGCCGCCGAAGCCGCAGCTCGCCACCGCCCGATGCCACCCACTCCTGACCCCACGCCGCAACAACCGGATGGGTGAGGTAGGCGTACACCGTCGTGCCCGCCACGAGCGCCGCTTCGAAGCCCGCGGCCCTGGCGCCCTGGTCGGTGTGTACAACGTTGTCCGCATGGTCCGGCAGATTGACGGCCCGAACCGACCACGGCTGAAGCCGTTCCATCAGGTCACCGGCCAGGTGTCAGCAAGCCGATAGCCGCCGGGCCACGGATCGGACGGGTCCAGCATGTGCTGATGGATGCCGGTGATCCAAGCTCGGCCGGAGATGCTGGTGGCCACCGCGGGTGTGGCCCCGAGAACCGTCTTGCCAAGGAGCATGCCAACGAACTCGGAGCCGATGATCGACTGCATGGTCAGCGTGTCACCGGATTGCATGCGACCTTGTGCCGCCAGGAGTGCCATTCGAGCCGATGTGCCCGTTCCCGTAGGAGAGCGGTCCAGCTTGGCCGGACGAATGGCCACGGTGTTACGCATCGTGAAGGCGCCGCTCGCCGTCTGCGCCAACGGATCGGCGAACTGGCAGAAGGAGATTCGATTCCAATCGGGTTGCTCGGGATGGACAAACCCCACCTGCTCGCTTGCTGCGTCTGCCAGCCGGGCACCAAGCACCGCCAAGTCCCGGGCATGGGTCGGGTCGATGGTCAGGCCGACGTCGGCCACATCGACCATGACAAAGCTGTCGCCGCCGTACACAACATCAGTCCGGACGGAACCAAGACCCGGCAATGCGACCATCACATCCCGGGCATGTACGAACGACGGCACGTTGGTCACCGTGATTCGCTCTGCCTTGCCCGCCGCGCAATCAGCAACCACGTGCACCAACCCGCCCGGTGCTTCCAGGGTCATGTGGGTTTGCGGTTCGACCATCTCCACAATTCCGGTTTCCAGCAAAACGGTCGCCACACAGATCGAATTCGATCCTGACATCGGCGGCGAATCCTCGGGTTCCATGATGATGAAGCCCATAACCGCCGCAGGATCTTTGGCGGGGACCAGAAGGTTCACGTGCCGGAAGACGCCGCCGCGTGGTTCGTTCAGCACGAAGTTGCGCAACGTCTGATCCTGAGCGATGAACTGCCGCTGTTCCCACAAGGTGTTGCCCGGCGGCGCGGGCACGCCACCAACGATGACATCGCCAACCTCGCCTTCCGCGTGGCAGCTGACCACATGGACGATTGTCGAGCTCCGCATCGGTCCGACGCTAGCGGGCGCACGAACTACCGTCGAAGCTATGAAATTCTCTGTATGGCCCAGCCCCGCTCGATCCGTCGACGAGATCCTTGATCTCGCCCGCTTCGCTGACTCCACGGGGTGGTACGGCTTCTGGTTTGCCGACCACTACATGCCCGACACCGGGACCGAGGAATTCAAACCGGGCGACGTGCACGAGTGTTGGACCATCCTGCCAGCGGTTGCGGCGGTCACCGAACATATGCGGCTTGGACCGTTGGTTGCGCCCACATCCATTCACCATCCGGCGCTGTTGGCCAACCGGGCGGCCACCTTGGACCATCTGGCCAACGGACGCGCGGTGCTGGGGATGGGCGCCGGCTGGCAGATCAACGAGCACAAGGCCTATGGCTTTGAGCTGGAACCACCGAAGGATCGCGTTGATCGCTTTGAAGAGAACATCCAGATTGTGCGCTCACTTCTGGACAACGACCGAACCACCTTTGCCGGTGAGCACTACACCATCACTGACGCGCCCTGTGACCCGAAGCCGGTCCAGGACCTTCTGCCCATCGTGGTTGGCACCGGTGGGCCGCGCATGTGTCGTATCACCGCCACCCATGCCCAGGAGTGGAACACCTGGGGAGCCCCGGAGATGGCGGCCGGAGCGCTGGCCACCTGGACGCGGGCGTGTGAACAGGCCAACGTCGATCCGGCGACCAAACACACCTCGGCGCAGGCCATGGTGTTTGTCACCGACGACGAAGCGACGGCCAACAAGATCCGGGGCGGCGACATGGCGTCGCGGGCGGTCGTGGGTAACGATGCAGAACTCACCGAACAACTTGGCGAACTCGGCGCGCTGGGCTTCGACGAGATCATCATCCCCGACTTCACCCTGGGCGAGTCGCCCGAACAGCGCCGCGAAAACTACGAACGACTGGCCGCCAACGTCGTTCCGGGTCTGAGCTGACTAAGGGCGATCCTTCACCTGACAAGGCTCTACAGGTCAACGACAAGCGGCGCATGGTCTGATGCACCGGAGCGCATTCGTTCGGCAATGTCGGCCCACACCGTGGCCACCTGATCCCGCACCGAGTGAGACGCCAGGGCCAGGTCAATCCGGAGCCCATGATTGTTGGCCAGCTTTGACCGGTAGCTCCAGTAGGTGAACATTCCGGTTTCATCGGGTCGCAGGTGGCGCTGCATATCGGTGAACCCCAGATCGACAAGGGCGGCGATGGCGGCGCGTTCCGGCGGACTCACATGGGTGCGACCAACGCGTCGTTCCGGGCGGTAGACGTCAACGTCGGCCGGTGCGACGTTGAAATCGCCAACGATCAACGTGTCGTCGGCGGCGGCCTCGACTTCTATCAGGTGGAGGCGAAGGCGTTCAAAGAACGCGAGCTTGAACTGGTAGTGCGCATCGTCAAGGTCTCGACCGTGGGGCCCGTAGACCGAGTGGATGCGAACTCCGCCACATGTGGCGGCGATGAGGCGTGGTTCGTTGAACGGTGCAGGTTGCTGGCCCGGGAACCCAATGGCGACGTTGTCCAGCCCCACCCGGCTGATGATGGCCACGCCGTTGTAGCCACCGGGTGCCCCCCAGGCCGCCGACTCGTATCCCAGTTCGGCCAGTGCGTCGGTCGGAAAGCGAGCGTCAACGGTCTTTGTTTCCTGAAAGGCAACGACATCGGGCTCGTTGGCTTCGCACCACTCCCGGACCCGGTCGAGTCGGGAGGTGACGGAGTTGATGTTCCAGCTGACGACTCGCATGGTTTCGGTTGTTGTCAGGCCAGAAGACGTCGGCCAATGAGTTTGAGACACAAGGTCTCGTCGGCCCCTTCGAAAATCGAAAGCACGCGGGCATCAACGAAGAGCCGGCTCACCTCGTACTCCTCGGCGTATCCCATGCCCCCGTGGATTTGCAGCGCTTCGCGTGTCACCCACTCGGCGGCTTTGCACACGTAGGCCTTGGCCATTGCGGCTTCAAGCGCGCCATCGCCGGTGGCCATCAGGCGCGCCACTGAATAGGCGTACTGGCGGCTGATCTGGATGATGGCCGCCATTGTTCCGAGCTTGATCTGGGTCAGCTGGTAGCCGGCAATGGCGGAGCCGAAGACCTGGCGCTCGTTGGCATAGTTGGAGGCCAGCTGCCACGCTCGCTGCATAACGCCAACCGCTCGGGCTGCAGTCTGGACCCGCCCGTTCTCGAAGCCGGCCATTTGCAGGTAGAAGCCTCGTCCTTCTCCTTCGGACTCGCCGATCAGGTTTGCAGCCGGAACAAACCAGTCAGTGAAGCTGACTTCAAAGCTGTGCATGCCCCGATAGCCGAGCGTTGGGATGGCTCGACCTTCCAACACGCCGCCGTCCGCCTCATGGGTGAACGCATGGCCGCTGTCGCTTGGCTTGTCCACCACAAACAGGCTCAAGCCGCGGTGCCGGGCATCGGGGTCCGGGTCGGTTCGCGCCAACAACATGAGCGCCGAAGCCCGACCAGCAAAGGTGCACCATGTCTTCACCCCGTTGATGCGCCAACCGCCATCCACGCGGGTGGCGTTGACTTTCAGGCTGGCCACGTCCGAACCGAAGTCCGGTTCGGTGACCGCTACCGCGCACAGGGTTTGGCCGCTGGCGATGTTTGGCAGCCACCGCTGCTTCTGCTCGTTGGTTCCCCCGGCTTCAACCGCTCGGGCCAAGATCTCGGGTCGGGTGATCAGCGAACCGCCGGCGCCGAGCGAGGCAGTGGACAGCTCCTCGGTGGCGATGATCATCGCCATGTAGTCGTCGACGGTGCCGGTTGCGAAACCGCCAAAGGCTTCGGGGATGGACAAGCCGAAGCAGCCGAGTTCGGCCACGCCGTCGATGATGTGTTGAGGGATGTCTTCATCGTGGCGGTGAATTGCCTCGGCAAACGGCGCAATGCGGTCCCGGCCAAACTGGCGGAACGTGGTGGCCACCATCTCCAGATCATCGGGCAGGTGCCGAGGGCCCGGGGTTGCGGCTGCAGCGGCGACGAAATCAGGAGCCGAGACCGCGGCGGTGTACTCCCGCGTGGCGTCGAGTGCGTCCTGGTCGACGCCCCACGCGGCGGCCTGAGTCCACAGCATGGCCGCCAACTCCGACAGCTGTCGACCGATGAAGATGTGGGCCAAGCGGGCTTCGATCTCGCCGAGGGAGCCGTAGTCCAGCGCCGTCGTTGCCATGTCCGCGGCGCTGCGGGCATGAGCCAGTGAGTAGACCGCGTGTTGCTGACCGTCGACATCGCCGCGGGACCGAACCGTTTCGATTCCGGTTGCAATCACATCGTGAGTTGTCTTCATGGCTGCCTGCGCGGCAGCGGTCAGCGAATCGGCAGTAGTCATGGTCACGCCCAGATTCTCGCATGTAAGCGGTACGGTCCAAACATGAGCAACACGACTGTCTGGATCATTGCGGGTCTGGCCTATCTGGGGTCGTGGCTGGTCAAGCGATGGCTGAATGCCACCTACAAGAAGTGGAGTCAGGTACCCAACAGTGCGGGCGTCACTGGCGCTCAGACGGCGGCTGCCATCCTGGCCAGCAAAGGCATCCGGAACGTCAAGATTGAGCGCACACCGGGGCAGCTCACCGACCACTTCGATCCCGCACGCGACATTCTTCGGCTGTCAAAGACCAATCATGATTCGGTCAGTGTCGCGGCGATGGCGGTGTCGGCCCATGAGGCCGGTCACGCCATCCAGGACCACCGCGAAGACATTCGGCTGCGACTGCGGAAGTACATTGCGCCTCTTGCTGCGCTTGGGGGTCGATTCTCGCCATGGTTGGTGATCGGCGGGATATTTCTGGGCGCCGACACCTTGTTGCGCTGGGGTACCTGGCTGCTGGTGGGGACCATCGTTTTCCAGCTGCTCACCCTGCCCGTGGAGATCAACGCCAGTCGTCGGGCGATGAGCAACCTTGAAGAGCTGGGTCTGTCGGACCCCACAGAGAAGAAGGGCACACAACGGGTGCTCACCGCGGCCGCGCTCACCTATGTTGCTGCCGCGGCTACCTCGATCGCCTATGTGGGCACCTTGTTCGTGATGATGAAGGGTGTTGGACGAGGCGGATCCGCCATCTGATCTGACCTGATTCAGGATTTTGGTCGTTCGGCCTATCGGCGCAGTGGTGCCACTGCCGACAAATAAGAGTGGCAGTAACCGGCCCAACGCAGAACTACGTCAAGAACCAGGACGCATTCCGATGGCACGCGCACCCCAATCTGGCGCGCCTCCTGCGTTTTGGCGTGCTCGCGGTCCCCATCCTGGCTTCACTCCTGGCGACGTGGCTGGTGGCCCGCCACCTTCCGGCGCAAAGAGTTGGACTGCACCCGATCGTCTGGTGGATCGGGAACATGATCGTTGGCACCGTGGTCCTGCTGGGCGCCGAACGGATGGCTCGGAAGATGCTTCCACTGGTGGCGTTGCTGCGTATGTCTCTGGTCTTTCCCGACGCCGCACCCAGTCGATACAAGGCGGCGCTGCGCAGTGGATCCACCAAGAAGATTGAGCGAAGCATTGCGGCCATCCGGGCTGAAGGCGGTTCTTTGAGCGCTGACGAATCTCAAGGCGAGCGGATGCTGGAGTTGATCAGCACCGTCGCCAACCACGATCGCCTGACTCGAGGTCACTCGGAACGGGTGCGCGCCTATTCGGAGATGCTGGCTGAAGAGATGGGGGTTACCGGGACCGACCTGGACAAGCTGCGATGGGCGGCGCTTCTGCATGATGTTGGCAAACTGGACGTTCCATCAGAGATTCTCAACAAAGCCGGCAAGCCGACTGCTGAGGAGTGGGATGTCCTCCAAGGTCACCCGGGGGCCAGTGAGTCCTACCTGTACCCGATGGCCGGGTGGCTTGGCGGGTGGAACCTGGCGGCATCACAGCATCATGAGCGTTGGGACGGCAACGGCTATCCCGCCGGTCTGGCTGGCACCGACATCCATCTGGGCGCGCGCATTGTTGCGGTGGCGGACGCCTATGACGTGATGACGTCCGCCCGGTCCTACAAGAAAGGCATGGCCCCCGAGCGAGCGCGAGAAGAAATCGCCAGGTGCGCAGGAAAGCAGTTTGACCCGACCGTCGCCCGAGCCTTCCTGGGTATCAGCCTTGGCCGTCTGCGGCTGGCACTGGGTCCGATCTCGTGGTTGCTCAATATTCCTCTGGGGGCAAGCACCGCGCTCGCTCCTGTCGCCGCACCCATCGTCACCGTTGCCACTGGGGCGGCCGCCGCAATCGCAGTTGTGGCCAGCGGGTATGGCGAGTTTCTTGAAGTCCCGGATGCCGCGCCGGCCTCGGTCGAAGCGCCGGTCGATCTTGCATTTGTCGCTCCGACGTCAACGCCAACGGCGACCCCAGTCATCGTGCTTGCCACCCCGCAGCCGTTCCCCACCTCGGCGCCAACCGCCATGGTCACCCTGGTACCTGTTCCGGCCGCCATCACGACGTCAACGGCATCGCCGACGTCCACAGCAGCGCCGACCGCGACCGTGGCGCCCACACAAACCGCCGCGCCTGTAACTGCGACGGCAACACGGCCGCCCGTGGTGCCGGCGTCGACGGTGATTCCAACGCCATCGGCCACCGCAGTTCCGGCCGTGATCCCAACGCCATCGGCGACGGCGATTCCGACTGCGACCCCATCGTCGCCCGCCACCGCAACACCGACTCCCACCTTGTGGCCGACCACGGTTCCCACCGCCACGGCGTCACCTTCGGTGCCGCCAGCGACGTCGGTTCCGCGGTCTACGCCCATTCCGACCGCAACGGTAACGGCGACTCCGACGGCCACCCCATTGCCCGCATCGACCGCAACCCCAACCCCAACCCCAACCGCAACTCTTGGTCCGACGTCGACAACGGTCCCCACCGCAACCGCGACTGCTCAGCCGACATCAACGCCACTTCCGACCCCGACGGTTACCCCGACCCCGACCCCGACGCCAACCCCCACAGCGACGCCGACAGCGACGCCGACACCTACGGCTATCCCGACACCGACGGTTACCCCGACACCGACGGTTACCCCGACACCAACCCCGGCCCCGACACCGACGCCAATCCCGGCCCCGACGTCGACGACGATTCCCACCGCAACCGCGACGGCTCAGCCGACGTCCACGCCGCTTCCGATGCCGACCGTTACTCCGACCCCGGCACCTACGGCTGTCCCGACGCCTATCCCCACAGCGACGCCGACACCTCCGGCTATCCCCACAGCGACGCCGACACCTCCGGCTATCCCCACAGCAACGCCGATCCCAACGGCGACGCCCTCTCCGATCCCCACAGCAACGCCAACCTCCACAGCAACGCCGACACCTCCTGCTATCCCCACAGCGACGCCGATCCCAACGGCGACGCCTTCTCCGATCCCGACCTCCACGCCAACCCCCACAGCAACGCCGACCTCCACAGCAACGCCGACCCCCACAGCAACGCCGGTACCCAACGCGCCGCCCACCGCAGATATGCCGGAGTTCCCGCTGGTGTTTGCGGTTGGCGACAACAACAGTTTCTCCATTCCCATCGATGATCCAGAAGGGACCAACGTGTCGGTCTCGACCAGCGGGTTGCCGGCCGGGCTGAGCCTTCAGGTGCCAGGTGGCGAAATGGTGATCCAAGGATCGCCCAGCGGTCCGAGCGGCGGATCGACTCCGGTGACCTTCACGCTGACCGATCAGGACGGCTTGTCGACGTCGTACACCGTTGACCTTTTCATCGATCAGTTCGGCGTATCGCCCTACCGCGGCCAACTGTTGATCACCGAGGTGCTCTACAACGACACGAACAGTGGCTCCCGACCCGATGAATTCGTCGAGTTCTTCAACGCAGGCCCCGACCCCATCGACATGACCAACTTCAGATTGGCCCTCCAGAACTACAAAAACTCGCCGACCCAGAACGGTGTTGGTGCGCACATCTTTGACTCTTTCGACGAAAATTCGCAACCGTCGATTCTCATGCCCGGCGACCGGGCCGTGCAGTGGATTTGGCAAGATGGCATACCCGCCGCTCAACCCGAGGCGCTGCGCTTCCTATCCAATTCCTTCGCCTGGTCCGGCGAGATCATCCGTGATCCCGGCGACGACCTATGGCTCCTGGATGATGACCTGCGGATCATTGACTACGTGGCCTTCAACTCGGCCTCACCAAACGCCATTGTCGAGGCCCCTGCCGCTGCGCATGGGTTCTGGGTTGGCGGGACCGACAGCCATCTTGGTGGCGCGGCGGCTGGCGAATCCATCTCGCGAGCCAGCGGGGGATCGGATCTCAGCAGTCCAACGTGCTGGGAGCGGACCACCACCGGTGATGCAACGTGCAGCGATGTTGTGGGTCAGACCCTCGATCTTGACTCCACCACCCGAGTGGCATCGCCGGGAGAGCCCAACACCTGAGGGCATGAGGCAGGCGGCTACTGCCGTTCCAGGCTGACAAGTTCGACCACGGCCCGGCCTTCCTTGCGGGAATCATCCATATTCACCTGCGCAATGAAGCGCCACTCGTTCCAGCCTTCAGGGTCGCAAATGGTCTGTTCTGCCCGTCCGGTGTCAGGGTCGAAGGAGAAGTACTGCGGACCGCGGGCATCAGCATCGGTGAGGACGGCGTCATGGACTTCGAAGTAGGCGTCGGCGGCCGCCGAGATGTCCGGGCGTTCTGCGTCCCAGTTCCGGCGGCGGGTCGCCATCTGATTGACCCAGGGAAAGATCTGACTGCGAACCATGCCGCGGAAGGCCCGGGTGTTTCGGGTGACATCGGCCCGAGGTGATGCCGCATCAAGGTCGGCTTCGGAGCTGGGTGCCTGGTCGGGATTGGTGAGGCGTTCCCACTCGTCAATCAGGCTGGAATCAACCTGGCGCACGGTCTCGCCCAGCCAGTCGGTCAGCTCCCAGATCTCCTCAGTCTTGGCGGCCTCGGGAACGTTCTGTACCAGCGCCCGATAAGCGTCGGTCAGGTACCGCAACAGCACCCCTTCTGAACGCTTGAGACCGTAGTGATGGACGTATTGCCCAAACGGCATACCGGTTTCCCACATCTCGCGGGCGATCGACTTGGGTTCGGGCGTGTTGGCGCCCACCCACGGATGATGCTGCTTGAAAACATCAAAGGCGGGGAACAGAAAGTCGGCCAACGGTTTGACGGTTTCGGCTTCTTCCAGCTTCTCCATGCGCTCTTCGTATTCGATGCCTCGACTCTTCATATCGGCCACAAGCTCGTCCTTGATCTTGGACAACTGCGCGTGCATGATCACCCGCGGCGACTCGATGACCGCCTCGATCACCGAGAGCACATTGAGCCCATGGTCCGGCTCCTCCGGGTCCAGGGCTTCCACCGCTTCAACCGCAAAGAGCGACAGTGGTTGGTTGAGCGCAAACTCCTGTTGAAGATCCATGGTGACCCGCACCCGCCGACCCAGATCATCACGAGTGGCCAACCGTTCGACCACGTCGCCATCAATCAAAGATCGGTAGATGGCGATCGCTCGGCGAATGTGCTGACGTTGGCGTCGGCGGGGCTCGTGGTTGTCGAGCATGAGGCGTTTGGCTGCATCAAGGCCATCGTGGCCGTTGCCGTCTGCGGGGCGGTCCAGCACGTTCATCAACATTTGGTGGTTGACGCCAAAGCTCGACCTGAGCTCTTCGGGGTCGCCGTGGATCAACTTCTCGAAGGTTTCATCACTCCAGTGGGTGTAACCCCGCTCTGGTGGCTTCTTCTTCTTGAGTTTCTTCAGCTTCCTGGGGTCACCAGCGGCTTTGGACTCGGCCCGGAGGTTCTCGATGATGTGGCCCGGGGCCTGGGCCCAGACATCGCCGGCATCATCAAAGCCTTTGCGGCCGGCCCGGCCCGCAATCTGTTGAAACTCGCGAACCCGAAGCACCCGCACCCGGGTGCCGTCGTATTTGAACAGCTGCGTGAACAGCACGCTGCGGATGGGCACGTTGACGCCAACGCCCAGCGTGTCGGTGCCCGAGATGAGTTTGAGCAGACCAGCCTGGGCCAGCTTCTCGACCAGCAGTCGGTACTTGGGAAGCAGGCCGGCGTGATGCACCCCCACCCCGTGGTGGAGAAATCGGGAGAGGTCTTTGCCGATGGGGGAGTCAAACCTGAAATTGCCGATCAACGCCTTGACCTGTTCCTTCTCCTCCTTCGAGAGCACGTTGATGCTCATCATCGACTGGGCGGCTTCTGTGGCTTCGCGCTGGGTGAAGTGCACGATGTAGATGGGAGCTTTGCCTTGTTTCAACAGCTCCTCAATGGACTCGTGGAGCGGCGAGGTCCGGTACTCGTAGCTGAGCGGCACTGGTCGCTCCGCGGAGGCGACCAGGGCTGTGGTCCGGCCGGTGAGCCGGGTCAGTTCGTCTTCGAAGAACTGCGTGGCCCCGAGGGTCGCGGACAACAGAACGAACTGGGCGTTGGCCAATTCCAGGAGGGGGACCTGCCAGGCCCAGCCGCGCTGGGGATCGGCATAGAAGTGGAACTCGTCCATCACCACCACGTCGACGCCGGCATCGACGCCGTCGCGCAGGGTGCGGTTGGCCAGGATTTCGGCGGTTGCGCAGATGATCGGCGCATCAGGATTTATGGAACCGTCGCCGGTGATCATGCCCACGTTGTCCGAACCGAAGTCACGGCACAACGCAAAGAACTTCTCGCTCACCAGCGCCTTGATTGGCGCGGTGTAGTAGCTGGTCTTCCCGGTGGCCAGGGCGGCGAAGTGGGCGGCCACCGCAATCAGCGACTTGCCCGATCCGGTGGGCGTTTTCACGATGACGTTTGAGCCATCCAGAATTTCAAGGACTGCCTCTTCCTGCGCCGGGTACATGTCGATGCCCAGCTCAGTGACATACTCCGCCCACGCGTCAAGCAGGCTGTCAGCGTCTATGGGGTGGTCAGAATCGGGGCGGTCCGAATCGGGGCGGTGCGGAAGAACTCTGAGCAGCGGCGGAAGACTCACTGCGGCGCCGGTGCCCGATTGGCAAACGCGTCTGTCAGGTCCCGAGCATCCTGGTCGGGACTGGCAACGAGTTGACCGACGATTATCCAGTTGGCGGCGTACTCCGGGAGAACAGCCCCGTCAGTGTCCACGAGCCACGATGGAGCCAGTCGTCGCGGGACCTTGATCAGTTCCGGCACCACGTTGGTTCCCAGAAGCTGATCCAGGAACGCAAATGCGACTCCAAGGTTGGTGGTGGGTGCGGCAAAGTGGTGATGGAAATGGCGGCGCCGCAGCCGCAGATCCCATGCGGAGCGGGGCGGCCGATGATGGGCCAACCAGTGGACCAGTTCGTAATGCGTGTAGCCGAGGGCCCATCCACCGGCCAGTGCGCAGGCGGCCAACCACGGCATAAAAAACTGCAGGACGAACGCCATCACGACGGCGCCGCTGTACATCCCCAGGTGACCCAGTGTCCGGATGAGAAAGCGAGTTCGGGTCGGTTGGGCATGGTGCATGAGGTGCTCTTTGGCCGCGATACCGCGACCGCCGGTGGCGTGCATGGCAAACCGATGGGCGCTGTATTCGGTCAGACACCATGCACTGAACCCCAAAGGGGTCAGAAGCAGCCAAAATAGGTGGTTGGTCATATGGATGTGACGACTTTCGAATGGATTTCGTCATGACTTCGCAACGAAATGGGTATTGGCGCTTGACCGATCTCTCCCATTCGGTGTAGACATTCGGTAACGCAAGTCGCTCCTTATCGCCCGAGGAGCGACTTGCGGATTTTTTGGGCCGATGGACCTACGCCGTACGTGAAATTCTGGGGATACGGACGGTGACTCCCAAGGGAGTATCCATCGTAGGCTCCGCAGCCAGTTCGCGGCCAGTCGCGGCTGGTTCGGGTCTGGTCACCGCGAGGGATCCACGAAGCTCGGACTCCACAATCGTTCGGACAATCGTGAGGCCCAGGCCGGTCGCCTCCCGCAATTCGAACCTTGGCGGGAAGCCGGTTCCGTTGTCCAGAACGCTCAGTTGGAGCTCGTCCACCCCGGTAACCAGTCGCACCGTGACCGCAGTGGCATTGGCATGGTCCAGAGTGTTCTGGAGGAGTTCACTCAGCACCACCGCCAGTGACGTGGCGGTGCCACTCGGCAGGGTCACCGGTGTCAGGTGAAGATGGACCCGCACCGGTGAGTCGTTTCCCATGAGGCCGCTGCGCATGTTGTTGACCAGGCGCTCAACGATCTCGGAGAACTCGACCTTGTCACTGGTCGAATGTGACAGCATTTCGTGCACCGTGGCGATGGTGCGAATTCGGCGGACCGAATCGCGAAGCGCCTCGCTCGCTTCGTCGGAGTTGGTCCGCCGTTGCTGCAGGTGCAGAAGAGAAGAGATGGTCTGCAGATTGTTCTTTACTCGATGGTTGATCTCGGCGATCGTTGCGTCTTTGGTGAGCAGCAGTCGTTCCCGCTCGCGCAGCTCGGTGATATCGCGAAGCAGCACCATGGCGCCGCGGACCCCGTCATCCTCGGTCAGGGGGTAACAAGCCACGCTGACGATTCGGCCGTTCTGGCTGATTTCGTCCACCACCTCTATCCGGTGGGCCAGAGATTGACGGATCACTTCCTGTTCGGCGCCCAGTTCCCGGAGGCGATGCCCCATTGGCTTCCGATGGATACCCAGCCCCCGCAGATTGGTGATCGCATTGGGCGAGGCGTACTCGATGGCGGCCCGATTGTCGAGCACGATGAGACCATCGCCCACCCGCGGGGGATGATCGAAAGGTTTGGACGCCTCCCGATAGGGGTACTGGCCAGTCGCAATCATGTTGGCGATGCGACGCAGGATGGAGAACGCCACAAACTGCACGCCGCCGGCCTGGGTCTTCACATCCGGTGAGAACTCCCGGGCCACCATCGCCACGATCTGGCCCTGATGTCGCACCGGCACCGCCAAGGTTCGAATCCACCGGTTGTACGCCGGCTGGTAAAGGCCGCCATCCTCAACCTCGCCGCTGCGGAACGAACGCTGGAGCAGCGGCCGAGCGGTGCTGGTCAGCCGGTTGCCCATCTGATCCTGGTCATACAACGTTCGGGCATTGATCGGCCGTCGATGCCCCACCGTGACAAAGGTGTCATGCGCGGAGGGTAGGAGTACCAGCAGGTCAGCTTCGGAGAGGTCCGCCAGAATTGGCGCGGAGCGAACCAGGCGAAGAACATGGCCGCGCGCGGCGGGGCTGAGAGCGGCAAGTTCGCTTTCGACTACCTCCTGGTCGGCCATGGTGCAGATCAGCCGGGGGTCAGGTTGGCTTCGGCGGGCCAAAGTTTGGCGCGCAGGTTGCGGCGCAGAACCTTGCCGGTGGGATCCCGCGGCAGCTCGTCGATCACGTGCCAGTCTCGCGGTCGCTTGTAACCGGCAAGATCTGCCTCGCAAACCTCGGCGGCCCGCGCCAGGGCCTCCCGCTGTGCGTTGGAGTCGGGGGCGGTCAGCACCACCCAGGCAATGGGCTCCTCGCCCCGGGTGGTGTGTGGTCCGCCAACCACACACACATCGTGAATTCCGTCGACGGTCGAGATCACGCTTTCAATCTCGGCGGGATAGATGTTGACGCCGGCTCCGACGATCAGTTCTGCAGTTCGTCCGGCCAGAAACAGCCAGCCATCTTCGTCCAACCACCCGTGGTCGCCAACGGTGAAGGAGCCATCGGCTCGGTGCGCGGTTTCAGTCTTTGAGGGGTCGTTGGCGTAGGAGAAGTAGCGGCCGCCATCTCGCCGGAAATAGACGGTGCCCGTCACATTCGGCGCCACTTCGTTTCCCTCGTTGTCAACGATGATGGCGTGAATGCCCGCCGATGGCCGGCCCACGGTTCCCGGTCGGGCCAACCAATCGGGGCTGGTGCAGACCGTCATGCCGCCTTCGGTGAACCCGTAGTACTCGGTGAAGATGGGACCCCACCACTCGATCATGCGGTGTTTGACGGGCACCGGGCACGCTTCGCCACCGTGCAGGATCATTTCCAGATTGGACCCCGGAAGACCCGCTCGCTGGGCTTCGGGAAGGGCCAGCAATTGACGGAACATTGTGGGAACCATGATCGAGGACGTTGCTTCGCCCAGAAGAGGAACAGCGGCTTCGGCCCCCCAGCGAGTCATGATCCGCAGATGCGCGCCGGCCAGCATGGTGCTCATGCCAAAGTTCAGCGGCGCACCATGGAACATCTGCGCCACCATCAGGTGGGTGCCGCGACCCGGCAGCCCAAGGGCGGTGGCGTAACCGGCGCTGGCAGTGAGCCAGGTGGCGAAGTCCGGTTGGCCGGCGGTGCGGTGAACGCCCTTGGGGCGTCCTGTGGTGCCGGAGGTGTAGGGAATACGTCCGCCTCGGCGGTCGAGCGGCACCGGGTGCTGAGGCTGGGCGTCGAGCCACTGATCGAACTGGTCGTCGATGGTGATGCACGCGATGCCCGCGCTGGCGGCGGTTGCGACGCCCACCGGTTGGTCGGTGATCACTGCCTTGGTGTTGGCATCGGCCAGCAGCCACTCGATCTCGGTTGTGGTCCAGTTGGTCTTGAGCGGCGTAAAGCCAAAGCCGCCACGAGTGAGGCCAAGCACCGCATCCACAAATTCGACCCGGTTGGAGCAGATCAACGCCACATGGTCGCCGGGCATCACCCCTCGTTCTTCGAGGCCGCGCGCCAAAGCGTTACTGCGACGGTCGAGTTCGTCCCAGCTCAAGGTTTGCCGGTCGTCGGTGACCGCAGCAGCCGCGGGATCCAGACCCAGAACCGTTGCCAGGTGGGTCATCGCCGGTCGAACCGAAGGGCGGTCCAGCCCTCGGCTGATACTGAGGACACGAGCAACAGATCTGAAGAGTCGGTTATCGATGCATTGACCTCTTCGGCCTGGCTGTCCAGAAGTCCGCTGAGGATCAGGTGGTGACTGGCAAGACGGACCAGATCCGCCATCAACGGTGACGTGTTGGCCCGGGTCATGTTGGCCACCACCAGGTCCCAGTCGCTGTTGGAACCAACAGCATCGTCGGTGAACGTGGACAATGGCCGGTCAGAGAAATTGACGGTGGAAGCCGGGAGGCCGTTGGCTTCGGCGTTTGTGCGGGCCAGTTCCGCAATGTCGAGATTCAGGTCGATTCCCTCCACCGATCCTGCACCCAGAGCCCCGGCCACAATCGAGAGGACACCCGTGCCGCAGCCCACATCGAGCACCCGATGTCCGGGTTCGACCGTGTTCGTCATGAGCCGTATGGCCAACCGGGTTGTTGGATGGTGCCCGGAACCGAACGCCCGGCCCGGATCGATCGACAGCGACTGATGGGCGCCATCGCTCGGCGCTGGTCGCCACGGCGGATGAATGACAAACCGGTCAACGGTCACCGGTTCCAAATGCTCCAGCCAGACGTCGCGCCACTCCGCCTCGTCTGGTGGGACTTCAAAGCGGGTGGGCCACCGTTTGCCAACCACATCGCGGACCGCAAGCGCCGCTTCGCTGGAAGTGAAACCCGCAATCAACGAGACTGGTTCATCGGCACGTTCTTCGATGGCCTGCGCGCCAAGGGACCAGAGCCAGTCCGACGCAACATCGGCTTCATCAGGGTTGGCGACCCGAACCACCAGCAGCGACACGGGCGCCGGTCAAAGAACCTTGAGGATGCGGGCCGCGTTCTCCCACAGGAACTTCGGCCATACGTCATCTTTGAATGGAACGTGGGGCATGTCGCCCATGATCCGGTCCAGGGACAGTCCCATGGGGAAGTAGCCGGCATAGATGATCTTGTGCGCACCTCGGGTGTTGGCGTAGTCGACGATTGCCTTGGGATAGTGCTTGGGGGCAAAGGCCGAGGTCGAGTAGTGAAGGCCCGGCCATTTGAGCATGAGTTTCACCGCCAGGTCCTGCCAAGGTTCGCAACCATGCCGGGTCACGAAGGTGAGGTCAGGAAAGTCGTACATGACCTGATCAATGCGGGCCACGTCCTGAGGCGCAAAAGGCAGCCGAGGTCCCGGAATCCCCGCACACATGAAAATGGGGATGTCGAGCTCCACGCACTTGGCATAGATCGGATACCAGAGGGGACTGTCGATGGGCGCCGGTGGGACACAGCCGGAAGGGAAGCCGCTGACGGCTCGCACACCAATCTCGGCGTGCATATCATCCATTCGGCGGGTGCACCCCATGATGTCGTTCGGGTCCAGGTCGATGACCGGTAGAAAGCGGTCCGGATGCGCTTTCACTGCGTCGAACCCCGTGGTCCCATATCCGCCGTTGACGCCCACCATGGCCATGGCGATGTTGAAGCGGTCCATCTCGCCGATGGTGACCGCCACGGCATCGTCTTCGTTGCCGTAGAGGTCCTTCGGGACATTTTTGAACATGTACTCCGCGGGAAAGTCCATCTCCTGCGAGCCGGAGTCCTTGGTCTGACCTTTGATGAAGTCGTAGATCGCGAAGTCCTTCTTCGGGAACCCCACCATCGTGTCGAGAATTGGTTGATCAGCCGGCATCACCATGACGTCGACACTATGGGATCCAGCGCCAGGCGCGGTCCGTCGCGCTCCGTGGGCACGATCGCACCCCTGTACGAACGGCCCTACGATGTGCGCATGTGTCCTGCATCTGCACCGCTGGATTTTCTTGCGGCATTCCCTGACCCGTCAGCCGCCGACTGGTATGGGTCGGTCACCGACACCCTGAAGGGCCGAGACATTGACACTCTGGTGACCCGAAGCCACAGCGGGGTTGCCATTCAACCTTTGTATGACCAGGAGGGGTGGACTGTCGCTCAGCACCTGGTGGGCACGCCCGGGGCCTACCCGTTCACCCGTGGTCGATCAGCAGTAACCGATACCGGTTTCGATCTCCGTCAGCGTCACACCTTGACCGATCCGGGAGAGTCCAACGAAGCGATTCTGGCCGACCTTGAAGGTGGGGTGACGTCGATCCTGTTGCGGGTTCGTCGAACCGTGACCGGCGAGGAGATGGCGCGAGCGCTGACTGGCGTCCTGCTTGACATGGCGCCGGTGGCCTTGGATGCCGGGCCGTGGTGGCCCAGCGCCGTTGCGGCCCTGGAGTCGGTCTGGGACGAGCGCAACATTGACACCACCGCTCGACGCGCCGCGCTTCGGATTGACCCACTGGGCGCCATGGCCCGCTTCGGTGCGGCCATGCCCGAAGACCTTACGACAGTGATCAACTTTGGCGGCTCGCCCCATGTGACCACCATGGCGGTGGACGTGACGCCCTACAGCGCCGGTGGCGCGTCGGCGTCGTTGGAGTTGGGCCTCGCCCTGGCCACCGGGGTCGAGTATCTGCGGTGGCTGACCGGGTCCGGCACCGCGGTCGAGACCGCCGCCAGGACGATTGACTTCACCTATTCTGCTTCCCCGGATCAGTTTGAGACCATCGCAAAGTTTCGGGCCGCTCGGCGATGCTGGGCGCGAGTGATTGGCGCGATCGACGCGGTGGCGGCTCGCCGGCCCGACGTGGGTCAGCGCCAGCACGCGGTCTGCGCTGAGGCCTACTGGACTCGAACCGACCCGTGGATCAACCTCCTGCGAGCCACGACCGCGTGCTTCGCAGCGGCGGTGGGCGGGGCCGAATCGATCACGGTTCTCCCGTTTGATTCTGCGGTCGGCGTGCCGGACGAGCTCGGTCGCCGCACGGCACGAAACATTGGCCTCTTGTTGATGGACGAAGCGCATGTGGCGCGGGTGATTGATCCGGGCGGCGGATCCTGGTTCATTGAGGACTACACCGATCAGCTGGCGGCCGAAGCCTGGAAGATCTTTCAGAACGTGGAGAGCTTGGGCGGCATGAACGCAGCGCTGACCCGCGGCACAATCCAGAACATCGTGGCCGCTGACTGGCAGAACGAACACGAGCGGTTGAGGCGTCGCCAATCAAAGATCACCGGGGTGAGCGAATTTCCGAACGCGGACGAGGAGCCTCTGGCGCGGGACCCGCAACCTCCACTTGGCTCCTTTGACTCTGACCCACGTCTCCAGCGAATTCCACTTCGGCGCCGGTCAGCGGACTTTGACCAGCTGCGTACCCGGGCCCGAGCCGCAGTCAACGAGCAGGAACCGCAGGTGTTCGTAGCCGGTATGGGGAGCCCGGCGCACCACGCGGCGCGCGTTGGCTTCGCCAACAACTTCTTCGCCGCCGGTGGGGTGTTGGTCGAACAACCTGATCCCCAGGGCTACGAAGAACCCGGCGATGCGGCGGCGGCATGGGCACTGTCGGGTGCTCCCGCCGCCGTCGTGTGTTCCAGCGATGCGGTCTATGAAGATGTCGGCATCGAAACCGCTGCGGCGCTGAAGGCCGCGGGCTGTGACCGGGTGTACCTGGCGGGTAACCCGGGTGAGGCGGCGGGGCGGTGGCGCCGCGCCGGTGTGGACGCCTTCATTCATCTGGGCAGCGACGTGGTGGCCGAACTCGGCGACCTGCACGACTATCTGGGCATCTCGGTGCAAGGCAACGCATGAACGCCGTGCCAAAGATCCCCAACTTCTCCGCCGTGCCGCTGGTTGAACCGCCAGCACCGTTTGAACGTCCTGACCCCTCGCCTGATCGGCGGGCTACTGAGCCGTGGATGACGCCTGAGGGTATTGCGGTCAAGTCGGTCTATGACCGCCAGGACATCGCTGGCCTGGACCACGTTGATTCCTATCCCGGGCAGGCCCCCTACCTACGCGGGCCCTACTCAACCATGTACGTGACCCGGCCGTGGACCATTCGACAGTACGCGGGCTTCTCGACCGCCAAGGACTCCAACGCCTTCTACCGACGCAATCTGGCCGCGGGACAAAAGGGATTGTCGATTGCGTTTGACCTGGCCACTCACCGCGGATACGACAGCGACCATCCTCGAGTGGTTGGCGATGTTGGCATGGCCGGTGTGGCCATCGATTCGATCCTGGATATGCGCCAGCTCTTTGATGGCATCCCGCTTGACCAGATGAGCGTCTCCATGACCATGAACGGCGCAGTGCTGCCCATCATGGCGCTCTACATCGTGGCCGGCGAAGAGCAGGGGGTGCCCACCGAGGCGCTCACCGGCACCATCCAGAACGACATCCTCAAAGAGTTCATGGTGCGCAACACCTACATTTATCCGCCGACGCCCAGCATGCGGATCATCAGCGACATCTTTGAGTACACGTCAAAGAACATGCCCAGGTTCAACTCCATCTCCATCTCCGGCTATCACATGCAGGAGGCGGGAGCGACCCTCGACCTGGAGCTGGCGTACACGCTGGCCGACGGCGCCGAGTACCTGCGGGCCGGCACCGAAACGGGCTTGGACATTGACGCGTTTGCGCCCCGTCTCAGCTTCTTCTGGTGCATTGGAATGAACTTCTTCATGGAGGTGGCCAAACTGCGAGCCGCCCGCCTGCTGTGGGCGACGCTGGTCCAGAAGTTCAACCCCCGGAACCCCAAGTCACTCTCGCTGCGCACCCACAGTCAGACTTCGGGTTGGAGCCTCACCGCGCAGGACGTCTACAACAACGTGGGGCGGACCTGCATTGAGGCCATGGCTGCCACCCAGGGTCACACGCAGTCACTGCACACCAACAGCTTTGATGAGGCTCTGGCGTTGCCCACCGATTTCTCCGCCCGAATTGCCCGCAACACCCAGCTGTTCCTGCAACAGGAGACCGGCACCACCACGACCGCGGACCCGTGGGGTGGAAGCTGGTATGTGGAGCGACTCACTGCCGACCTTGCGGCCCGGGCGTGGGGGCACATCCGCGAGATTGAGGAGTCCGGTGGCATGGCGGCGGCTATCGATGCCGGCCTGCCCAAGCTCCGTATTGAAGAGGCTGCGGCCCGAACTCAGGCCCGCATCGATTCCGGCCAGCAGGCGGTTATCGGGGTCAACCGATTCCGCCCACTGGTGAACGACAACATCGACGTGCTCAAGGTCGACAACGCCGAAGTGCGGGCCGAACAGCTGGCGAAGCTGGATCGGCTCAAAGCGGATCGGAACGCGGACGAGGTCACCGGCTTTCTCACGGCGATCACTGAAGCGGCCGAGTCAGACCGTAACCTTCTGGCTGCGTGCGTGGACGCGGCTCGTGCGGGAGCGACCGTTGGGGAGATGAGCGACGCGATGGAGAAGGTATTTGGGCGTCACCGCGCCGCAGTCCGTACGATCTCGGGGGTGTACGAGAGCGAAGTGGGCAACAGCGACGCCATCACACTGGTACGTGAGCACGTGGCCACCTTCGAAACCGTCAATGGACGCCGGCCGCGCATTCTCGTGGCCAAGATGGGCCAGGACGGTCATGACCGCGGTCAAAAAGTGATCGCCACCGCGTTTGCCGACCTGGGATTCGACGTGGACATTGGTCCGCTCTTTCAGACTCCGGCCGAAGCCGCGCGGCAGGCCGTTGAAGCCGACGTGCACGTGGTGGGCGTATCCTCGCTGGCGGCCGGCCACCTGACGCTGGTCCCCGCGTTGAAATCGGAGCTGGCGGCCCTTGACCGGGAGGACATTCTGATCGTGGTGGGTGGGGTCATTCCGCCGGACGACTTTGACGCTCTTCGAGACGCAGGCGCGGCAGCAATCTTCCCGCCCGGCACCGTCATCGCCGAAGCAGCCTCTGAGCTCCTGCACAAGCTGTAGCGCACCATGCCCGCATCGGCACCCCGGGTTGCTCAACTCCATGATGGGATTCTGGCCGGCGACCGCACGCGTATTGGTCAGGCGATCACCCGGGTGGAAAGCACTCGGCCCCAGGACCGGATGGACGCCGCGGAGCTGATCCGCGGTCTGGTCGCCCATCAAGCTTCGACCGCCGCTCCGGCGGCTCGCCGCGTTGGAATCACCGGCGTTCCCGGCGTGGGCAAGAGCACCTTCATCGACGCCCTTGGATCAGACCTGACCGCCGCCGGGCACCGTGTTGCGGTACTGGCGGTTGACCCCAGCAGCTCGGTTACCGGCGGCTCGATTCTGGGAGACAAGACCCGGATGGAACGCTTGTCCATGGACCCCCGGGCCTTTATCCGCCCGTCGCCGGCGTCCGGTCACCTGGGCGGCGTTGGTCGGGCCACCCGGGAGGCCATGATCGTTTTGGAAAGCGCCGGCTATGACGTGGTGCTGGTGGAGACCGTGGGTGTCGGACAGTCCGAAACCGTGGTGGCAGAGATGGTGGACTTCTTCCTCGTCCTCATGCTTCCCGGTGCCGGTGATGAACTGCAGGGGATCAAGAAGGGCGTACTGGAGCTGGCGGACATGGTGGCGGTCAACAAAGCTGACGCCAATCCCCAACAAACCCAGCTTGCGGTGCGCGACTACTCGGCGGCCTTGCGACTCCTCACGCCAACCAGCGCCCACTGGCAACCGCCGGTAATGTCCTGCTCCGGGCTGACCGGCCAAGGCCTGAAGGACCTGTGGGACCAGATTGAGCTGCACCACCAAAAGCTTGAACAGGTGGGTGAACTTCAGGCCAAACGCCAACGACAGCAGGTGCGCTGGATGTGGTCCCTGATTGACGATCGACTACGCCGGGAGATGCACGCCAGGCCAGAGGTGTCCGGCGCGGTCACCGCCGCCGAGGAAGATGTTCGGCTCGGTCGAAGGGGTGCACCCGAAGCGGCCGACCACCTGGTCGATCTTTTCTTTGGCCGCTAGTTCCTCATCAGGAACTGGGAGGTGGGTGTGGACGCCGAACCGCGGTTTCCCGGCGGGGCGCTAGCTCGAAAGACCGCGTCGGCGCCGACCGTTGCGATCGGCCAGGAACCCGGCGACGGCGAGGGCCGTGGTCAACGCCAGAATCCGAAGAGGCTGGGACGTGAGTGCCCGGGTGCCGGCCGGTTCACCGACTGCTATTGACGAGACGCTTGCCACGGCGACGTCAATGCAGCTGACAACCCTCGTGACAACGTCGATGGGCCCATCGCTGGTTGTGCCGGTCAGACGAACGCGATCGTTCAACCCAAACTCGTCTGATTCCCGGACAAATTCCTGAAGATTCTGGGACTCGCCAACCACCCACAATGTGTTGAGGGGCCCCCAGGTGAGGCCCTGAGGCGAGGAGTCGACAGATTGAGCGACAAGGAGCGTCTCGAGAACCTCACCGGTTGCCACGCTGTGGCGTGTCACGGTACCCGTTGCTGGCTCGAGGACCAGGACTGCACCCGGGACGAAGGAATCGACCAGGATGCCAGCCGCGTTGATCAGGGGAAGCTCGGCGAGCTCGTTGACTTCGACCTCACCGGTTGGACCCCGGTTCGCAAGGCTTGTCACCGGCACGCGGAGCTCATACAGCACCGGACCGTTGTCCGACGCCGTCGCGCCTGACCGGCGCTCTTTGACTGCGTAGAACACTTCGGTGAAGTCATCGCCGACCTGATCGGTCCGCACCCACGCAATTCCTTCAAGACCATGATTGGTGCCGTTTGCCGGGTAGCCACCATCGAGGTCGGTCACGGCATCTCCGAGAACATTGACCGTTCCGTCGCTTGCCAGCGTAAAGAACGTCACGCCGCTCTTGTTGGTCTCTGGAGTTCCGGGGCCGGTGGAAATGATGCGTTCCCAGGAGGCCACAAAGAGGGGAGGGGCAAAACTCCCCACGCGTGTGACCCCTTCCAAGTCCAGACTGCGGGTGGTGAAACTCGGATGATCACCGATTGTTCGAAGGTCGATCTGGCTGGGGTTCACTGTTACCGCCGCCAGACTTCCCCCGTCATCGACCATGACGAAGCCATCGTCGGTCTGGGCAATGCCCGACCACTCCGGTGCCGGAGCTTCGGTGACCAGACCGGTGATCGTGCGCTCAAGGCGCCACGGCAATTGGGAGGCAAACGAGTCGAGTCGGTCAAACACGGTGGCGTTGACCTCGCCGGTTCCCAACGCGGTGGTCGGCTCACCGTTCACGGTCAGTACGGCATCGATGAACGTTGCACCCGTGACCAGACCAATCACCTCGGCCCGCTCCAGTTCGCCGCCGCTGTTGGTACACACAACGAGCTGTTCGGAGGAGTAATCGCCGGCGCGCTGCCATCGAAACAAGGGACTGGCTGCCAGGCCGGTTGCCTGAAGGTCGGTTGCGACAATCTCGACCGGCAACATGTTCCACCGGTCGCCGTTCTCGTCGAGAATGGGCCCGACTGGGGTGACGGTGTAGACGCACACCGTGCCGTCGTTGGCAAAGATGGCCAACGGCGGGCGACCGCTCTCAAGTCCAGACTGCGCCTCGAATGTCAGGACCGAAAGGCCGCTGGAACATCCGGGCTGCGTGGACGCTACTTCGTAGTCGGCGAGCGCGGCTTGGTTCTCCACGAAGGTGTCCACCGAGAGAAACCGGGGAGCAAGGGAGACTTCGCAGGGTTGACTCAGATAGAACGGATCCACCGTTCCACCGCCCACCCGGTAGACCGCAACTTGTGAAGGTTGGCCGGCTTGAGGGGGCTCGCCAACAACGATCAGGGTTGTGGCGTCGTTGGCCTGGGTGGAGGACGCAAACGTCAGCCCTCCCGGCTTGGACAAGGTCACCGCAAGGTCGCCACCGACTTGGGATCCCGTGCTCACAAGATGCTTGCGGACCACCCAATTGGCACCGTCGCGGCCCACAACCCACACGTGGTCCGGGTCGCCGGGCTTGAAGGTCATGGCCTCGAGTTCGTCGATTCCCTCCAAGGTGACGGCGCTACCGATGGTTGCGCCGCTGGTGAGGTCCACCTGACTGATCGCGGCCGGGGCTTGGCGACCCACCCAAACGGTCTCGTCATCGAGCGCGGCGATGGCCTGGATTCCCGAGCTCCCCACAATGGACGGTACGTCGACCAGCGGTCCAATTCGGTCGAGAAGCAGTGCATCGCCAAACTCGCTGGACACCGTGGTGCTGATTCGGGCGAAGCCGGACTGGTCGTTGGCCTGAGCATCGGTCCTTTCCCAGGCCACCAGCAGGGGCAGGCTGCTTGGTCCGGGCACCAGGGTGATGGCCTCGAGGTCGAATCCGTTGAGTGCTTCTTCGTCCACGCTGCGGGAACGGTAGGCGGCGGAGCTCCATCGGCCCTCGCTGTCTCGGGCAATGCAGAGAACCTCGCCGTCGTCGTCGTCGACGCCCACCAGCGTCTGGCCGTTGTTGATGATGCCGGAAAGGGCGCTGGCGTCACCGAGGATGTTCTTCTGTTCGACGAGCACGAAGTCGGTGGGGTTGTCGCCCGCCTGCGCAGCGGCGAGGCTGGACATGCCGAGTACGGCAACGGCACTGAAAATCAGCGAGGCGATCGCAGTTCTGACAACCCATGCGGGGACGGCCCCGATCGAAGGTGAAGGATTGCTGCTGTCGCCCATCGGATGTACTTCCTCGCCCCGGGATCCCATGGATCCGGCCTCAATGTCACACAAGCGCAAACGTAGCAAAGTAATTTCGTCACGGTCGAAGGCAATACGGGTGAAACACCTGGGAATCGGGTCGGAGCGGAAAGGGTTCTCTGAAAAATGACCATCACGATGTACGGGGCCCAATGGTGCGGCGACTGCCGCCGAGCAAAGAAATTCTTCGACGACAACGGGATCGACTTCACCTACGTGAATCTGGAAGAGACCCCGGAGGCGGTCGATATCGTGCTCGCCCGCAACTACGGCGTCCAGAAGATCCCGGTCATTGTCTTTCCCGATGACTCGCACCTCACCGAACCGACCAACGACGAACTGGCGGCCAAAATGGCCGACGTGGGGTCCGGCCGCACCGCCGAGGCCGAGTTTGGGGTTACTCGCCACGATGACGCCGGGCGCTACGAGCTGCGCCGTGGAAATGAACTGTTGAGCTGGGCCACGTTTCGCCAGCGCGAGGGTGCGGTTCTCATTCCGCATGTGGAGACCCTCCCCGAACACGGGGGCAACGGCTACGCGGCCCGGCTGCTGGACGGCACCCTGGATTTGATCCGGGCCGCCGGCCAGACCGTTACCCCGCTGTGCCCCTATGCCGAGGGCTACATCCAATCCAAGCCCGAACACTGGGACCTGCTGACCGGGACCTGCTGACTGGGACCTGCTGACTGGGACCTGCTGAACGGGATCTACTGACTGGGACCTGCTGACTGGCGCCTGATCAGCGGCCGGTCCGGCGGGCCCGCCAGCTGCGCCGAGGCGCGTGGTCGGTGATGGTTTCGGGTCGGCAGTAGACGCCGGAGGATTCGGTGGCGTCGATACGAGCCATATCCACGTCGTTGTAGGACACGCCGGTGCCCCAGCCGAATGCCTTTTGGAAAGCGGGTAGAAGTCGGTGGGAGTCGAGGCCGTCGACAAAGAACATCTCGTGCTCTCTCTCTCCTTGAGGCCCATTTCGTAGAGGACCTCATCATGAGCCGTGATGCCGAGTTCGTGGAAGTACTGCATCATCACGAAGTACTCGCAGACGTTGCCGCTTTCGAGTCGACCGGCGAAGTAATACGGCATGAACCAGCCAATGACGTGGCAGCTGGCCGAGATCATCTTTCCGGTCAGCCAGAACCGCACCTCGTACCAGCGCGACACCTTGATGTCGTAGACCGCCATGATCTCCAGCACCGATTGGCGGTGGCCCCATTCGTCCTGTTCGATCTGGGCGATGTCGATCCGCTCGTCGGCATCTTTGACTGATGCCGCATGTCCGACGTAGGCGAACGCCGCGGCCCGCTCGGCGGAATGCGCAAGCTTGAGCAGCTTCACCAGCCGCCGGTGACCGTGAACCCGGTCGGTGGCCGCGGTTGGCATCACCGCGCTGTCCGCCGCCATGGCCCGATTGTCCATCCCCCACCGTACCAACCCCAACCCGGCCAACCCGTCCCAAACACCCGTGACATCTGACTGCCTGGCTCGCGCGCTGACGCCGCCCCGATACGAAGTATCAATGGAGCGGCAAACAGCCGAGCCCGATGCGGAGCGGAGGGTGAGGGGAGGGCCCGAGCGGCCCCGATACGAAGTATCAAAGAGCGGCAAAAAGAGAGAAACGCAGCGCAAGGATAGGGGCGCTGCGTTTCTCGTGTCCGGGGAAGTTTCTGCGGTAACTGTCCCAGACGCACGGTCACTGGGAGTCGGGACGAGACCTCCTGGCCGTGCTGGTGCTGTCAGTCGGAAGTGGGTGTCTTCGCTCCTGACAAGCTCTTATGGATGTGTTTGGGCCGGTTAGAAGTCCTCGCCAAAGTCGACTTCGCCTTCGACTCCGATTTGGTAGGACGACACGGTCCGTTCGAAGAAGTTGGAGAGCTGCTGGACGTCCTGCAGTTCCATGAAGCCAAACGGGTTCTTGGCACCGAAGCGGGGTTCGATGCCAAGCAACGCGAGGCGGGAGTCGGCCACAAACTGGAGGTACTCCTTGGTGTCGGCCAGCGACATGCCGGTCACGCCTTCAGAAAGCACGTCTTCGGCGAACTGATACTCGCAATCGACGGCCTCTTCGAGCATCTCGGTGATGCGCTGGTTCATGTCGTCGTCGAACAGGTCGGGCTCTTCTTTGCGAACGGTGCGGACCACTTCGAGCGCGAAGTTCATGTGGCCGCTTTCGTCGCGGAAGACCCAGTTGGTGCCGTCGGCCAGGCCGTTGAGGAGACCTTTGGATCGGAGGAAGTAGACGTAGGCAAACGCCGCGAAGAAGAACAGGCCTTCGATGCAGGTGGCGAAGCAGATGAGGTTCATGAGGAACTTCTTGCGGTCCTCACGAGTCTCAAGGGCGTTGGTGTCGCCAATCGAGTCCATCCACTTGAAGCAGAATTCGGCCTTCTTGCGAATCGACGGAATGTTCTCCACTGCGGTGAAGGCTTCGGCCCGCTCTTTGTGGTCGGGAATGTAATTGTCCAACAGCGTGAGATAGAACTGCACGTGCAGCGCTTCTTCGTAGAGCTGGCGGCTCAGGTACATGCGAGCTTCAGGAGCGTTGATGTGCTTGTAGAGGTTCAGCACCAGGTTGTTGGCGACGATGGAATCGCCGGTCGCAAAGAAGGCCACGAGCCGGTTCACCAGGTGACGTTCAGCCGGTTGGATCTTGCCGTTGAGGTCGGTGATGTCATCAGAAAAGTCGATCTCGTCAACAGTCCAGGTGTTCTTGATGGCGTCGCGATACATCTCGAAGAACTCGGGGTAGCGCATCGGCCGCAACGTGAGGTCGAAGCCCGGGTCCAGAATGTTCTTGGTCGGAGCGTTCGGGTCGGCGGTTGGCGTCGTGAGATCGACCGCTGGTTCAAGCGCCGTTGAACCGGCAGTCCATTCGTTGTCGGTCAGAGCGTCGTTGGTCAGGGCCATCAGGTGCACGCCTCGCAGGATTCAGGGTTCTCCAACGAGCAGGCCAGGGCCTCTTCGTCAGCAAAGGTCTTTACATTGGAACCATCCGGAGGACCACCGTCAGGTGAGCCGCCGGTGGTGGTCTGGTTGATCCGGGTCCGGGGACGGGACCGCAGGTAGTAGGTGGTCTTGACGCCGGACTTCCAGGCGTGCATGTACATGGAGCTGAGCTTGCCGATGGTGGGCGTTTCCATGAACAGGTTGAGACTCTGGCTCTGGTCGATGAAGGCACCACGTTCCGCAGCCATGTCAATCAGTGAACGCATCGGGATTTCCCACGCGGTGCGGTACAGAACCTTGAGGTCATCGGGAATCCCGGCCACGTCCTGGATGGAACCTTCGGCCCGCTTGATGGCGGTGATGATGTCCGAAGTCCATAGACCACGCTCCTGCAGGTCCCGCACCAGGTAGGTGTTGATCTGCAGGAACTCACCGGAGAGGGTCTCGCGCTTGAACAGGTTGGACACCTGCGGCTCGATGCACTCGTAGCAACCGGCGATCGAGGCAATGGTCGCGGTGGGCGCCACCGCGATCATCAGCGAGTTGCGCAGGCCATGGGTGGCGATCTTTGTTCGCAGTTCCTCAAACCGCTCCGGAAGAACTGGGGTTTGGTTCCACAGGTCAAACTGGAGGTCGCCCTTTGAGGCCCGGGTGAGCGGCCACGACTCGTGCGCACCGTTGGCCTCAGCCAGCTCACAGCTGGTGCGCAGCGCCCAGTAATAGATGTCCTCAGAGATGCGACGGGACAGCGCTCGGGCTTCGGGGGAGTCAAAGGGCAGGCGCATTTTGAAGAAGACGTCCTGCAGACCCATGAGACCCAGACCAATGGGCCGCCACTTGCTGTTGGAGTTGCCGGCGGCATCGGTGGGGTAGAAGTTGATATCGATGACCCGGTCCAGGAACGGCACTGCGGTGCGCACGATCTCGCCGAGTCGGTCGAAGTCAAACTGGCCGTCTTTCACCAGGGCGCCAACGTTGATGGAGCCGAGGTTGCAGACCGCGGTTTCGTCGTTGTTGGTGACTTCGAGAATCTCAGTGCAGAGGTTGGACAGGTGCACGACGCGAGCGGTGCCGTCGTCGGCGGGGGCACCGGTTTGGTTGCACTTGGTGTTGGATGCGTCTTTGAAGGTCATCCAGCCGTTGCCGGTCTGGGCCAGGGTGCGCATCATGCGGCTGTAAAGCTCACGAGCCGGAAGCTGGCGCTCGAACACGCCAGCCTCTTCGGCTTCGACGTAGGCCCGTTCAAACTCGGCGCCGTAGAGGTCAACGAGGTGCGGGACCTTCTTGGGGTCAAACAATGACCACTGCCAGTCTTTCTCCACTCGCTCCATGAACAGGTCCGGGACCCAGTTGGCGATGTTGAGGTTGTGGGCGCGGCGGGACTCGTCGCCGGTGTTGTCCTTCAGTTCCAGGAAGTCAAAGATGTCGGCGTGCCAGGTCTCCAGATAGACACAGGCCGCACCTTTGCGGCGTCCGCCCTGGTTGACCGCCTGCACCGACGAGTCGAGAGTTTTGAGCCACGGGACGATGCCGTTGGACAAGCCGTTCGTGCCTTTGATGAGACTGCCGCGGCTGCGGATCCGGCTGTACGCCAGGCCAATACCACCGGCGAACTTGGAGAGCTTGGCCACATCGGTGTAGCGGCCGTAAATGGATTCCAGGTCGTCATCGGGGGAGTCCAGCAGGTAGCAGGACGACATCTGCGGGTGGGTGGTACCCGAGTTGAACAGGGTGGGGCTGGAGGTGAGGTATTCCAGCGAGCTGAGCAGGTTGTAGAACTCGATGGCTTCTTTGGGTGTGGTGGCGAGGCCGCAGGCCACGCGCAACTGGAAGTACTGGGGCGTCTCCACCACGAACCGGGTGTCCGGGTGACGGAGCAGGTAGCGGTCATAGACGGTGCGAAGGCCAAAGAACTCATACAGCTTCATTCGCTCCACGTCGATGGCGGCGTTGAGCTGGGGAGCATTGGCCTCGACAAACGCGGCGGTGTCTTCACCAATGAGCCCGAGCAGTCGGCCCGCAGCCACGCTCTGGCTGAAGGTCTTGATGTTCTGGTTGCGGACCTCCTCGTCCATGAACGTGGCCAGTAGACGGGCCGCCAACTTGGAGTAGTTGGGTTCGTCAACGATGTGACTGGCGGCGGTGCGAATGGCCAGATTGTCGAGCTCGACGGTGGTGGAGCCATCCACCAGGCCAGAGATCGTCTTGGTGGCAACTCGCATGGGGTCAACGCCGGCCAACCCTTCTGCGCACCGCTCGACCCGGCGCACGATCTTCATGACATCGACGGCTTCGAAGCTGCCGTCGCGCTTGCGGACCCGCATTTGACTTGACGGGAGTTGGGGGGCGGCGTCGGTTGCCGCTGCCAGTGGTTCGGTCGCCGGCTGGCCGGTTGTGGTGTCAGCAGCCGCAGTGTCCGCATCGGTGATGGCCATGTCTGTGTCTCTGTTCCCTAATTCTTGGACTTCTTGAATTTCTTGGACTTCTTGGATTTCTTGTTCTTGGATTTCGGTGGTTCCTGGTAGTCCCGTTTGTCCCGCCATGGCTGGCGGGTCCCGGCAACGGGGAAATGCCGGTGCGTCATCAGCGCTGGGTCGTCGGGTCGTCGGGGTCGTCGGGGTTCGTCGCCGATGTCGTCACTGCTGATGTCACTGATCTTGTCGCTGGTGTAATTACACGGAGGTAATTACATAGCGGGAATGACAATTACAGCCGTGTAACTTCGATCTGTCAAGTGGCGTCATTCGCGCCGTGTTTCGCGTCGGAATGAAATGGTTTTGTAAAGAAGCGGTGCGGCGGTTCTGGGCGGCGAATTTGGGCTGGTCCCGCCGGCCGCCGGGGTGCGTACAACGTTCACGACAATCGATGGCGGCAGCGGAGTCAGACCCGCCCCGCACCCGCTCCCGATCGCCCAGTGGCGGCCCCGAAGGTGGGGCGGCCCCGTGCCCGGATGGGTTGGCACGCGGTGACAGGTGGAATACCGGTTGACCAGGAAAGGCCCGGAAGTCCGCCGGTTATGACGCGCGGCGTACCCAATTTGGTACGATACGGGGCGACGCGGTAATGAATGAACATCGTTTCTTGGTGGTCTTTGATCAGGGTGCTAGGTTCACGGCCGTTCACGGTGGCTGGCACCGTTGAGCGAGGCGGCAGTACCGGCCGCGGGGAGACACGTTTCGTGACGAAGCAATTCAGGGCGCCAGGGCAGGCGCATGCCCTACGACTGATGGCGATTGCCATTTTTGGTATCGCGTTTGTAACAGTTGTCGTAACAGCCGGGGGTGGTGAGGCGCAGGCCCAGAATGGCACGCCGCCAATTCGGGTCGACGGAAAATTCGCCGACTGGAATCTCACGAATGCGGTGGCGACTCACGCGGACGGCGAGACCGATCCCAACCGGTGGTCCTACCGCGAGGTGGCGCCTTGGAGCAGATACTGCGCCATCGACCGCCATGCCTCAGATGGCAACTTCGATTTTTACCAGTTCAACCGCACGGTCTCGGGCGCCGCTGCGAGCTACCGCGCCGGGTATGACGCCTCGCGCCATTGCGTGGTCTCTGACGCTCAAGGCAAGAACCTCAACCTGCTTCACTCCTTTGAGCGTTACATCTGGCTGACCCGAGCACCCGGTGTTGAGCAGTCCGACCGCCACGAGATCACCTACGCGTGCAGCCTCATCAATACCGACGGGGATTCATACGTCAATGCCATGGCGTGCAGCCGCGATGACATCACTCGAGGATGCCTGGGTTCATCCGCCGCCTCCCGCTCATGCACGCTTGGATCGGAGACCTGGCTGGATATCTACCACTGCTCCGACACCGGGCGAGACACCTGTTCGGGCCGGCAGTTCGTTCGGCGGTATGAGACGTCGCGGATCGGTGCCTATGACTACTTTGGCCCCGGCGGCGGTCAGGTTGTGGGTGCGGGGGAAAGCACCAGCGCCTTCCGGACCACCGACCCCGGATTCACCACCTACCGCATGAGCACGGGGCTCCCTTTGACCCGCTTGCCGGACCATTTGGTCGAGATGTCGGTTCCGGTGAGCCTGCTTCCCGGCTTCTCCGGAGGGCGAGTCTGCGCGACGCTGGCCGTGATCGGCATCTCATCGACGACTCTGGAACCAAAATTCTCCAATCCCGCAGTTGACACGGTGCCGACCGAACAGTGCGCGGTGTTCCCGTCCACCTCGCCCACCGCCACCGCACGTCCGACTTCCACGCCGCGGCCAACGGCGCGTCCGACCGCGCGTCCGACTTCCACGCCGCGGCCAACGGCGCGGCCGACGGCGCGTCCGACTTCCACGCCGCGGCCAACGGCGCGCCCGGTTGCGGCCGCAACCAGCGACGTCAATGTCATTCGCGTTCGTCTTCGCGGCGCAACCGGTACCGAGAGGATGGCCATTGATGTCAACAACGTGTGGGTCAGCATCCGGACGGTGCCGAACGAGTGGGTGATTTACAAGACCGAAGTTGACGCGGAGATTGACACCCTGCGCGTCCGGTTCTACAACGATGCGGTTGTCAACGGCATGGGTCGTGAACTCGATGTCGAATGGGCTGAAGTCAACGGTCGCCGGTACTCCTCGGTGTCCCGTGACCGTTATTCAGTCGGCTCAGCGGTGAACAATGTGTGCGGTAGGGGCTACCGCATGTCCGCCACGCTCAAGTGCAATGGCTACATCGAGTTCGACATTGGTGGCGTCGCTTCACCGGTGCCAACCGCCACGCCGCGACCAACCGTACGACCAACGCCTCGACCGACCGCGACGCCTCGTCCCACCGTACGACCAACGCCTCGACCGACCGCGACGCCTCGTCCAACCGTGAGGCCGGCTCCGGTTACTCCGCAGACCATCTACCGGGAGACCTTCACTTCTTCGGGTCAATGGACCTTCAATCGGTATGGCAGCGATACCGCAACCACCGGCCGTTTCCAGGTCGGCACCCCGCAGCAGACCGCGGACGGTAACGGCCAGGTGTTCCAGCCCAACGGCGACTCACCCCGAGACACCGGGCGTGGGGCACTGGTAACCGGAGCCGCTCGCGGAACCGTCTACTACGCCGATGATGTCGACTTCGGCAGGACGTCGGCGCACTCCGGCCTCATCTCGCTGCCGCAAGGCTCTTTGACGATGAACTTCGACTACTTCTTTGGCCACGGGATCAATGCCGGATCATCGGATTATCTCCGGGTCGGGATTGCCACTGAGGGCTCTGGCAGTCGAGTGTCAGTGTTCCGGGTGGACGCGCCAAGTCTCAGCTACGGCTCGGCTACCTGGAAGTCCACCTCGGTCGATATTTCCCGGTTCGCCGGCCAAGACGTGAGAATCGTGGTGGAAGCTGCGGACCCGGGCACTCAGACATTCAGTCCAGGCGTGCCGGCCGGGAGCAACATTCGAAGCCTCATTGAAGCCGGCGTCGACAACATCACCATCACCACCAGATGACTGCGGCCCATCACCGCCGCTGAACGGCGACTTCGGTTGCCTTCAGTGAGGCGGTAACGGGCTGGCCGGGAGCGAGAACCAGCCGGTCAGCCGATGACGGGGTGACCGTCGCCCAGCACGGGATGGGCGCACCCAGCTGGACCCGCACCCGGTCGCCGTCGGTGATCAGTTCGGTGACGGTGGTGCGCCAGACGTTACGGGCGCTGCCCTGCGGCGGTTCTCCGCTCAAGGTCACCCCGGAGGGTCCGAAGCTCACCGCAACCGGACCGGCTGCGGTGGTGGCCGTTGTCAACTCCACGCCGTTGGGCAGGGTGACGACGGTTCCGTGTGCCGTGCCTTCCAAAAGATTCTGGTCGAGCAGCGCCGCAACCCACGGCGTGGCGGGTCGGGACGCTATCTCTGCGGGGCGGCCCTGCTGAACAACCTGCCCGGCGTGTAACACCACTACCCGGTCGGCCACCAGCCGGGCCGTAACCGGATCATGGGTGACCATCACCACGGTGGTATTCAGGCTGGAGATGATCTGGCGAAGCGGTGCCGTGGCGGCCTTATCGATCGAGGCAAACGGCTCGTCCAGAAGAAGGATTCGGGCACCGGTGGCAACCGCTCGGGCGATGGCCACCCGCTGGCGTTGGCCGCCGGAAAGTTTGTCTGGTCGGTGGTCAAACCACCCCGGCTCGGCGCCGGCCGCGTGCAGGTGATCGCCGGCCGCAGACATTGCAGGGCGTCGCCGATGACCTGCCGCCCGCAATGCGAACGCCACGTTCTCTCGGGCGCTCAGGTGCGGGAAGAGTCTCTGGTCCTGAAACACCATCGAGACCGGCCGCTGGTCGGCGGGGACAAAGTGACCATTCTTTGGGTCATCGACCGTTGCGTCGTCGATGAGAAGGGTGCCATCGTCAATTGGTTGAAGTCCAGCAAACACGCGCAACAGGGTGCTCTTGCCGGCGCCGTTGGGGCCGACAATCACCGTCGCCTCACCCGTGTCGACCGTCAGCGACGCGTTGAGTTCCAAGCGGCCAATGGTGACCCGAAGGTTGCGGGCGTCGATGGCCGTCATCGGATGACCCATCGATCCCGCATGGCGACCAACACGGTGAGCGAAACGGCCAACAGGATCATGCTGAGGGCGAGGGCGGTGCCGCGGTCGCCGGATTCGATGGCCTCATAGGTGGCCAGCGGCAGGGTTTGGGTTCGCCCACCCAGACTGCCATTGAAGGTGATGGTCGCACCGAACTCGCCCAGCGCGCGAGCCCACGCCAATGCGGATCCGGCAATGACGGCTGGCCGGGCGACCGGCAAGATGATGCGGGCGAGGACCATCAACGGTTTGGCTCCGAGGGTGGCGGCCGCATCACTCCAGCGGCGGTCAGCGTCGGCGAGCGCCGGTTCAACGGCGATCACGAAGAACGGCAGCGCAACGAAGGTGGCAGCCAGGATGGCACCGGCGAGCGTGAACGGCAGGCTGACGCCAGCCACCTGCTCCAACAGTTGCCCCAACGGACTTCGACGACCGAACGCCATGAGCAGGGCGGTGCCGCCAACCACCGGCGGCATGACCATGGGCAGCAGGACCAGCGCCCGTACGATCCTGGCGGCTGCGGGCCGAAGCTGCACGATGAACCATGCAAGCGCGGTGCCGACAATGGCAACGATCGCCGTGGCCGCAAGACTGACAATGATCGAAACTCGGATGGCACTGGTTGCGGACGAGGACCTCAGCGTGTCCACCAGCGATGTCCACGGGGTTTCCAGCATCAGGCCAATCAGCGGCAGGCCCACCAGCCCAAGACCGATTGCCGAGAGTGCGATCACCCCCATCGGCACCCGGGTGTTTCGGGGGCTGGTCACGGGAAGGCCGGAAAGCCGAGGGCAACAAGTCCATCAACGCCGTGAGTGATCAACTGTGCGAACCACGCATCCACCGTCGAATTCTCGTCGTTCAATTGCCAGGCCGCGTACCCCGACGCGGTCGAAACGGTATCGATCAACTTCACCTGGTCGCCGGCGAATTGGGCATCGGTGGCGTACACCACGGCGGCGTCGACCTCCTGCGCAATCACCTTGGCCAGAACGGAGCGGACGCTTGATTCGGTGGTATCGGGCGCCACGTCGATGTGCAATTGCGAGGCCATGGTCGCGGTGGACGCGCCACATGGCACGGTGGGCGCGCAAATCGCAATGCGCAGTTCGGGGCGGGCAAGGTCGTCAAGACTCTGCACGTCACCGGGATTGTCGGGCGGCGTGACCAGAGCCAACTGGTTGCGGACCAGCACCCGGGGTTGGAGTCCGGCATTGCCTGCGGGCTCGGGGATGAACCGCGGTGCATCGATGGACGGTTCGGCCAGAATGACGATGTCGGGTTGGGCACCCTGTCGGATCTGTTCCAGGAGCGCTTGGCTGCCGGCGAACTGATACTCGACGATGACGCCGCCTTCGGAACCGCTGGCTGCGGAGCCCATGGCGGTGTGGGAGTCCATGGCGGTTTCCAGGTGACCCGAAAGTGAGGAAGCCGCAAACACGGTCAGGTCGGGATCGCTGCGGCCGCAGCTGCATCCCAGCAGCGCCAACATCACGCAGATGGCCGTCACGACCACCGAGCCACGGCACGAAGCTGGTCTCATCTGTCGTCGCGTTCGATGACCACATTGGTGGCCTTGACCACGGCGCTCGCCATCACGCCCGGGGCCAGGCCCAGGTCCTGGACTGCTTCGCTGGAAATCAATGCGACCACCCGATGGGGTCCGGTCTGTAACTCGACCTGGGCCATCACCTTGTCGGTGACCACCCGGGTGATCAGGCCGGTGAAGCGGTTGCGAGCCGAAAGGATTGCGGCATCGTCGGGGTCAACAGACTCGGCCAGCTCCACTGCGAACCGGGCAAGTTCGGGTCCATCTATGAGTCGCTGATTGCCGTCACTTCGCTTGGCGACCAGGCGTCCCGCGTCGACCCAGCGCCGCAGTACGTCGACGGAGACTCCCAGGAGTTCCGCAGCTTGCCCCAAGCGATATCTCTGCATTCAAAGATAATAGATCAAAAAAACTGGCAAAGCCCAGCGTTGCGCCGGTCGCTGCTGCGTGGTCGACGCAACAGTAGAGTCAGTTCATGGCTGAGGTGTCCTACAAAACCAACTTCGTTGACTTCATGGCTGAGGCGGGGGTGCTGCGCTTCGGTGACTTCGTCACCAAAAGCGGCCGTCAAACCCCGTACTTCATCAACACCGGCCTCTACCGCACCGGCGCTCAGATCCACCAGCTTGGTGAGTACTACGCCGATGCCATCACCGCCAACCTTGGCACCGACTTTGACGTCCTGTTCGGTCCGGCCTACAAGGGGATCCCGCTCGTGGTCACCACGGCCGCCGCGCTGAGTTCTCGGGGCCACGACGTCGGTTTCTGTTTCAACCGCAAAGAAGCCAAGGACCATGGTGAAGGCGGGGTTCTGGTCGGTCACCCGTTGGCCGACGGCGACCGGGTCCTGATCGTGGAAGACATCACCACTGCCGGCACCTCAATCCGGGAGACCGTGCCGATTCTCAAGGAGGCCGCCGCGGTCGAAGTGGTGGGCCTGATCGTCTCGGTCGATCGTCGCGAAAGAGGCGTTGATGACCGGGCGGCGCTGGATGCCCTGGCCGAAGAATTCTCGATGCCAACGTTCGCGATCGTGGACGTCTTCGACATCATCGAACAGAGCCCCATCACCAACGAGCAAACCGCAGCAATGCATGGCTACCTCAACCAGTACGGGGCCCGATGAGTCAGGTTCTGGCGGTCGAAGCCGTTGACACAACCAATGGGTGGTGGGCCACCTGGCGCATGCCGCTGATCGTCGTTCTGGCCACCGTCGCGCTCATGGTGTTGGTGCGCTGGTACTTCGCTCGCAAAGGCGCCGGCGCGCTCAGCGAAACCGACCGGTTCCGCGCTCAGGCCTATGCGGTGGCCATTGCGCTGATTGGCTTCATCACGCTCATCTTCGTTCTGCCCGACTCAGTGGACGGCAGTCTGGCGTTGAGTGCGGTTGGTCTGATTGTGACCGGCGCGCTGGCGATCTCGTCGCAATCGATCATCGCCAACGGCATGGCGGGGGTGATGATTCGAGCCATCAAGAACTTCAAGCCCGGCGACTTCATTGAGGTCCGCGACGATATGGGCCGGGTCACCGAGATGGGGCTGTTTCACACCGAGATCCAGACCCGGGACCGGGACCTGATAACCCTGCCAAACTCGGTCATGGTGAACGAACCGGTTCGGGTGATCCGGTCGAGCGGCACGATTGTGTCCGCGGAGATTGGTCTGGGCTACGACCTGTCTCGGCATCGGCTCAAAGAGCTTTTCATTGTGGCGGCCGAGAAGGCCGAACTCGAAGACCCCTTCGTCCAGGTTGTGGATCTTGGTGACCACGCCGTGACCTATCGCGTCGCCGGCTTCCTTCGGGAATCAACCCAGGTCCTGGCTCGGAGATCGCGTCTTCGCGAATCCCTGCTCGACACGCTCCATGAGTCCGGGGTCGAGATCATGTCGCCCATGTATGTGGCCCGGCGGGCGGTGGACAATGACGGTCTCATCCCTCGGACCCGACGACCCAAAGCTCACGTTGAAGACCGTCCGACCGCCGAGGACAAGGTCTTTGACAAGGCCGAGTTGGCGGCCGGGGTTGAAAACCTGCGGACCCAGGCGCTACAGGTTCAGGCGGACATCGATGAGCTGGAAGAAGCGCCGTTGGCCGAAACCGCCGATGAGGCCGAGGTCCGCCAACGGGCCCTCGCTCGGAAACAGCGACTGTTGGAACGCGTGGTGGAGAAGCTGGATGAGGCCGACACCAACGCGAAAGGGGGGTAGCGAATGGGGATGGGTATTTCGCTGACGTCGGGTTGGAACCTTCAGCAGCCAACCGATGGGCCGGTGCGCATGATTGAGCGCGCTGCAGCTGCCTATGAGGCTGGACTTGAGTTTCTGAACGTGGGTGATCACCACAACGTGGGCAGTCAGTATGCGCAGAACGTGCCGATGATGGGCCGGTTGCTGGCAGAGTGGCCGGACCGGCCCGCGGGGCCACTGTTCCTCCTGCCGTTGTGGCATCCGTTGCTGGTGGCCGAGCACATTGGCACGCTGGCCGCGCTCCATCCGGCGCGACTCATTGTGCAGGTCGGCGTGGGACGGGACCCCGCGCAGTTTGGGGCCATGGGTCAGGACATCTCCACCCGCGGCGCTCGGACCCACGACATGATTGGCGTTGTGCAGCAACTCCTGGCCGGAAAGACGGTGGACCGACCGGAGCTGGGGATGGTCGAAGGTCGGGTTGGCCTGCTGCCGTCGCAGCCGGTCGAATGGTGGATTGGTTCCGGCGTGCCGGTGGGGATCGCCCGGGCCGCAACACTCGGCGACTGTTGGTACGCGGGGCCGGGCTACTCGGTTGAGTCGGTCAAGCCCGCCATCGAGTTCTATCGAAAGACCGTTGCCGACGCGGGCGGGACCGGGCGGGTTGTGGTGCGAAAGGACGTGTTGTGTCGTCGTAACGGCGACCAGGCCCGGGAGCAGGCTGATGAGCTGCTCGGGGCTGGATACCGGGGTCTGGGCCCGGACCAGGTCATGGTTGGCGGGGTCGACGACGTGGCGGATCAGATCGGGGCCTGGATGGCGGCTGATGTGGACGATCTTGCGATTCGTTGCATGGCGCCCGATCAGGAAGCGGCGCTTGAAACCATCGAGCTGCTTGGGCAGATGATCTGATGGCCGGGCAAAGCAGGTCTCAGGAATTTGGTGGGGACAGGAAGAAGGGTCAATCGGTCCTGGGGCCGATTGAGCGACAGTTCATTGACTGGGCGGTGCCGAAGCTTCCGCAGTGGATGCGATCGTGGCAACTCACGCTGTTCACCACCGTCTGGTCGGCCGGGGTGATCTTTTTCGGATGGCTGGCGGCCGACAACCGAGTGTGGCTCTTTGGTATGTCGGCCATGGTGTTTGGCCAGTGGCTGACCGACTCCTTTGACGGAACCCTGGGCCGAACCCGGGGCGAGGGGTTGGTGAAGTGGGGGTTCTTCATGGATCACTTCCTCGACACCGTGTTCTCCGGCGCGGTCGTGATTGGCTACTCGTTCCTGGCGCCGGGCGGATCGGGTTTTCTGTTCAGTCTCCTGCTGCTGGTGACCATGGCGATGATGGCCCTGTCCTTTCTGTCCTTTGCCGCAACGAATGAGTTCCAGATTGCGCATCATGGCATTGGCCCAACCGAAATTCGCATCAGCTACATCGTGCTGAACCTGCTGTTGTTCTTCACCGGCTACGACATCATCTGGTGGGGTCTCCCCGTTGTCCTGGCGGGCAACGTGATAGTGATGGTCAAGCTGGCGTGGGACACCCACAAGGAACTCTGGGCCATCGACAAGGCGGCGCTGGCCGCCGGTGACCGCTGACTCTCCGCCGGAACGAATCGGTCCATTGTCAAGAAGTCTTGACGTCAAACATTCTTGACATTGAGTAAAGATTTCT
>Ga0209187_1000910_pt1 | contig 40934 bp, 35 predicted proteins | sample BantaG_FD_187430 | JGI IMG/M metagenome (GOLD analysis project Ga0209187, IMG submission 187430) | Marine algal microbial communities from Bantry Bay, Ireland - BantryBay_4 metaG (SPAdes) (version 2) | ecosystem: Host-associated > Algae > Red algae > Unclassified | place: Bantry Bay, Ireland...
GCCATATTAGATAGGATCGTACACAATGCTCATCGCATAGAACTCAAAGGAGAGTCTATGAGAAAGCAAAACAAAATCAGCCGCTAGGAGGCCTTGTTCCAGTCGCCCTACGGGCTCCTTACACAAGACCTCCTAGCTCACTATATAAAACAATAAAAAACAATTAATTTTACTTATGAATTATTGCCTAATTAAGTGGTACACTTTGGATGAGATTAGGTGGTACACTTTCATGAGATTATGCACTTTGGTCATAAAGACCTGACCGATTAATCCAAAAATGCCAATAGATAATACGTAGGGCCACTCATTGGAATTGGGTATCCTCCAGTTGGTTACAAAAAAAAGACTACCCAATACCGAGATAGTCATAAAGTAATTGATAATAGTAAGGTAGTGTTCCCGTGTTGCAAGATATCTGATCAGTATGAAAACAAAACCTAAAAAGAAAGCAGAGAACATGGCTAATACGAAACCATATGTACTCACACGGATATCAAATCCTTTCAGAATAATAACTCCAGAAAAAGCAATTCCAAGACTCAGCCATTGTATTGGACTCACTTTTTCTTTGAGATAGAAGAAAGCTAATATGGCTCCAAAAATAGGACCTATATATCTAATAGAAATAGCAGATCCTAAAGGCATCAATTGTATAGCCAGGAAGAAAGTGGATAACGACAACAATCCCAAAATAGATCTCAAACTAAGAAGCAAAGGGTTCTTACCTACGATCGATATTCGACGGAATAGCATATATGGAAAAATAAATACGAGAGTTCCAATAGTCCGACAAAAAACGACTTGGCTAAAATGCATTTCTGACAATGCCTTGGCCATGACATTCATTATAGCAAATGATAGCGTTGCAGCTAATATATATGCAATGGCTTTATTAGGCATCTATGCAAAGCTACATTATAAGGAGGAAAGGGATGGCTGATAGGCATAATCTTAAAAGATTTTCACGAACTCATGCAACACTTTCTTGCTATCTAGGATATACAAAGTATAGTCACGTAGAATCTAAAGTCATTTTAGTTCTTGACAACTTAAGCATAAACAATAACAATCCTATTAGTATGAATTTGATATCAGCTTTTTTAGTCCTATCACTATTTGCAATCACATCCTATTCTCAAAGTATTGATGGGAGTACCTTAGTGTGTGCAACTTCTTGTAACGAATATACAATCGTGGATGGTGAAGGTGGGCCTTATCTATGGTCTTCTAATATTGGACTATTAGATGATAATAAGGGTGAGGTCGTTACGGTATGCTGGGAATCTATTGGTAATGCCGAAGTCAGTGTATTGGATCTATCTGGTGATTCAGGGTCTCAGAGAACAACATTATTTATAGAAGTAGTTTCACCACCAAGAGCTGACTTGTATTTTCTAGAATTTCCGATTTGTTCTGAGAAAGATACTCTTAGAGAATTCCCTAATACTGATTTTGCAATTTTTTATTGTGAGACTGTTTGTGCAAGTAGCATAGGGCAATATGGCAATAGTAATATTCAGTTAGATAGTAGTTACGTCACTTATGAAGTTACAGGTGGTGATATCATTTCTGATGCTAATGAGAGAGGAGATTTGACTGTACAATGGGGAGATGAAGGATTTGGAAATATAACTGTGGAGGTAACTAATATAGCAGGTTGCACAGACACGAAATCTTATTGTATTGAGATATTAGATAATCCTGATGTTACCATCGTTGCTGACCTTACGGGGACAGTTTGTACAGGACAAGATGTTACATTACAAGCAGAATCTGATAATGCAGTAAGTTTCTATTGGAGTGTCGAAGACGAATTCTATGGGAGTAATTCCAGTGCTATTTTTGCATTTGATTCAGGTGGGACTTACCGTATAGAATTAATAGCTAATACGGATTGCATGTGTGCTGATACTTTCTTTTATAATATCGAAGTGACAGATAGACAAGGCCCCCCCCAAATCGACTGTATATCCACAACTCATGTTAATGAAGCTCAGATATATTATGCATTAGATATTTGTTCTGCATAAAATTTGTCGATAGGTCCTCAGGGTACAATTGTAGATGGAGGAGGGGTGGATGATGATTACATAGAAGTCATATGGAATGATGGCCCCTTAGGTGAGATAACACTAAGTACGGAGCAGTTGTCACATCTGAGCCTTCATGTATTGGTGTAGATAATGGAATGCTATCGTTAGAGGACGTAGATGATAACCTTGAGCTTTCGATTGACAGTATTAATTTTTTCAGTTCTGATGTCATTACTGATTTGCAATCTGCTACATATCAGGTATATGTAAGGGATGATAATAATTGTACGGTAGAAGTAGATATTGATATAACAGATGCTCCAGAATTAGAAGTAGATTTTCCGACATACGCTATAGATTGTTCTGTGACTTCTGTCATCATAGAGCCTGTTGTTACTCAGTCAGCAAGTGGGCTATCTTATGCATGGAATAATGGAGATAATGCATCTGAGATAGTAGTAGGAGAATCTGGCTTATATACTGTTGAGGTTTCTGATAAGTGTAATACTTTGACTTACGATTGGGATTTAGAATTTATAGAGGTGGAAGAACCACAAGTGTATACGCCTAATGTATTTAATCCAAGTTCTTCTGATCCTGTCAATAAAGTATTTAAGCCATTAGTAAGTAATGAAATGATAGCCGAGAATTATCAAATGGAAGTATATGATCGATGGGGTAATGTAGTATGTACGACCTCTGATATCGCTAAAGGGTGGGATGGATTGATAGGTAACTCTATTGCAACTAATGGTGTGTATCTATGGTCTTACGAGGTAGAGATAGAGCACTGTGGAGAATTGTATACATATTCCAAAAAAGGCAGCGTAACAATAGTTAAGTAGGAATTTATTTACATAAATATAATCGATGTGAGTCCAGCTATAATGATAGTTGGGCTCCTTTTGTTATTAGTGATACCATACAGGCGGTACTTTTTCTTTTTTATAAAAATAAGTTACTTACTTTGTTCTGGTGCCTTCCAAGTATATACATACCGAAGTCGATGGTAGAAAGTTGAAACTTTCTAATTTGGATAAAGTCCTTTATCCAGACGCCAATGTATCTAAGGCTGAAGTTATACAATACTATCTCGATATATCGACTTATATGTTAAAGTATATTTCTGGCCGGCCGCTGACTCTCATACGATTTCCTGATGGAATACATAAGAAAAAATTCTACTCTAAATCTAAACCAGACTGGACCCCAGAATGGATCAATAGTGTACGTGTAGAACATTCTGATGAGTACATAGATTATGTCATAGCTGATAATCAAGCGGTCGTCGTATGGTTAGCAAATCTGGCAGCTCTTGAGATACATCCGATGCAAATGACTAAGGATGCGATGGACTTCCCCGATCATTTTATTTTTGATCTTGATCCACCAGAAGGCGGAGATTTCGAAGTTGTGAAACATATCGCTCTTCGCCTAAAATTATTTTTAGAAGCCTATAAATACAAGCCATTTATAAAAACTTCTGGTAGTAAGGGTTTGCATATCTATGTGCCTATTGTTAAGTCTGTTTCTCATGAACTAATGACGACTGGTGTCAAGAAGTTAGCCCAGGTCTTTGTAACTCAGAATAAAGAAACCTGCACTCTGGCAATGTCAAAAGAGAAAAGAGAAGGGAAGACGCTTATTGATATTTTTAGAAATCATGCTTCTCACACCACAGTAGCACCTTATAGCTTGCGAGGTCAATCAGGGGCCCCTATTTCATTCCCCATAACTTGGGATAAGGTATCTGAACTCCAGAGCTCTAAGGACATTACAATTTATAATTATAGAGAATATTTAGACCAATATGGTGATCCATGGGAGGACTTCTATGAGTCAGCAGTGACCATGCACAATGCAGTAGCCGATGAACAGGTATTAGATGAAGCCACACGAGAAAAACTATCTGATTATATATCCAAAAGAGATTTCGATGTTACGCCGGAGCCAGGATTACTACCTGCTAAGCCGTCAGGTAATCTATTCTGCATACAGATCCATGATGCTCAGAATCTTCATTATGATTTGAGATTAGAAAAGGATGGTGTGCTGATGAGTTGGGCAATTCCTAAGGGACTTCCACATGATATGGGAGTCAAGCGATTAGCGATCAGAACTGAAGATCACCCTATGCAGTACCTGACATTCGAAGGGGTGATTCCTAAGGGGCAATATGGCGCTGGAGAAATGTGGATATTCGCGAAAGGAGAAATAGAGTGGATAGAAAAATCTGAGAAAAAATATAAATTTAAACTAAAAGCCAAGGGCTTCAATAGAAGTTTTAATCTCTTCAAGACTAAGGGTAAGCAATGGCTAATAGAAATGTTATCTAATGAGGATTACAGTTCTATAGAAATGCCTATACAACCTATGCTGGCAAATATGTCTAAGACTGTTCCTGTCGGATCACAATATATATATGAGATTAAGTGGGATGGAATCAGAGTGATTATTTTCTTGCACAATGAAAAGGTAACCATCTATAGTCGTAGCGGTAGAGATATCTCTGATAAATTTACAGAATTGTTAGATGCAGAAATGTTTGATGTAGAATCGGGTATTTTTGATGGAGAGATTGTCGTGTTGGATGAGAAGGGTAGGCCTATGTTCAGTAATGTGATTAGTAGGATGCATACAGAAGGAGAGAAGAATATAGAACGTGTGATGCGGAAGTATCCTGCCATCTCTTATTTATTTGATGCCATAATGATCGATGGGAAATACATTGTCTCAGAACCGCTCCATCGACGACAAGCATGGATAGATGTAAGTCTTAAGAGCGGTAAAGCTTTCCGAGTAAGCGAAGCAATATCAGACGGAAAGGCACTATTCTCTGCCACAAGAGATATGAACATGGAAGGCATCATAGCTAAGGATAAGAATGCGCCTTACTCTATAGGGCAGAGATCGGATGCCTGGCTCAAAGTAAAGCATCGAAGTATTGCAGAATGCTATATAGCGGGTTATACGAAAGGTCAGGGTGATAGATCTGATCTGTTTGGGGCATTACATTTATTAGTTCAGGAAGCGGACGGATGGAAGTACATGGGAAAAGTGGGAACAGGATTTGATCATGATAAAATGAAGGAACTCTTAGCTGATTTCCAGAGTCATATAATATCTTCTAAGCCATTTGAGGCAAAGACAGATGATGATAATAATTCTGTATGGTTAGAGCCAGTGCTGAAGTGTGATATCCAATATGCGAGCTTAGCCAGTACAGGTGTATACAGAGAGCCAGTGTTCTTAAGGTTATTGGATGTTTGATTAGCCTTTAATCAGCTGAAAGCATTGTATTAAATTTCCCTGAGGGTATAATATAACAATCCATATTTCTGTAATTTTATCAAAAACAAAATTCTATGAGATCGATTTGGAAAGGGCATATTAGATTTTCGTTAGTGACGATACCTATACAGGTATTTAGTGCAATAGAAAAGAAGAATGATATAAGCTTTAAGCAATTGCATAATGAAGACCACGGCCCTATAGGTTATAGTAAGGTCTGCAAGGTGTGTAACAAGAAAGTGCCTTACGCAGATATAGTTAAAGGTTATGAATATGAACCTGATAACTTTGTTATACTGGAGAAATCTGATTTAGATAATATTAAGCTCAAGAGTAATAAAGTCATAGATATAGAAGCATTCGTCGATATAGATGAGGTGCATCCTACTCGCTTTGAAGCTGTATATTTTGTAGGACCTAACGGTGATGTAGCTGTTAAGACTTTTAATTTATTCTCTAAGACGCTCAAGGGGTCTAAGAAAGCTGGTGTTGGAAGATTGATACTTAGAGATAGAGAAGATGTCGTATTGCTGACCGAACATAAAGGGGGATTGATATTGTATAAATTGCGCTATCCATATGAGATTCGTAAGATGGAAGATGTTCCTGATCTCGGAGATGCTGAAGTAGATGATGCTCAGCTTAAGTTAGCAGAGCAATTAGTGGATTCTTTGAGTACAAAATTTACGGATATTAATTTTGATGATCGATATAGAGATGCATTATTAGAGTTAGTGGAGCAAAAAGTAGCTGGAAAAGAAATTATAAAAATCTCAGAATCAGAAGTAGAAACATCTGTCGTCGATATAATGGCTGCGCTTAAGAAAAGTATAGATGCAGCTAAGAAGAAAGGCGCTTAACTTACTTTTTTAGTTGTTTCTATAAATAAAAATGCCAGCCCATGGACTTTCCACGGGCTGGTAAACCAACTAAATACAAATCATTTCTTGAATGTAACTGGTACAGTATATGTCTTAAACATTTCCAAATTTGGAGAATTTAATTTTTTGTAATTGAGTTTATTTTTTATAGTTGTGTCCATACCCTTTTTGGAAGTAGAAACGACAATTATTTCAGCTTTCGCATTAATCATGAAATCGACCTTGATTGTTTCTGTTTCAGTAATATTGCTAAGGTCTATTCCTTTTAGGTGATTTGATATCTGAGTAGTCACTTTATTTTTGCTCTTGTCAGTTACTGGGTCAGTAGCAGAAGACGTAAAAGAAAATAGTCCTACAAGTAAGATTGAGAGAAAGAAAGATTTTGTGATTTTCATTGCTATAATTTTTTAGTTTAATAATTAAATATTTTCGAATGTTGTACTTATAAAACGTAGACATTTCTATCGAGGTTACACGCTAAAGATCAAATGATGAAAATAAACGACAGGCACCCTAATATTTACTACTAATAACTATTATATAATCGAGAGTGAAAATTCTATCATGGAACATAAGGCAAGGAGGAGGCACTCGCATCGCTAATATCTGTAAAGGACTGACTGACTATAATGCTGAGATAATCGTATTATCAGAGTATAGAAATAATCACAGTGGAATACAGATAAGAAACCTCTTACTGCGTGCAGGTTATAGATATCAGAATATAAGTGCCGCTCAGCCTAACGAAAATAGCGCTGCAATATTTTCTAAGCTACCAAGTAATCAAAAATTATTTCCGAATAGTGATCCTACCTACGGGCATAACATAGTTGCTAATCAGTATGAAGCATTTACAGTATATGGAATGTATCTACCTCATAAGAAAAAGCATGTCCTCTTTGATTTCTTAGTTAAGGAATCAATTAAGCCAACGCCTTCGATTTTAGTAGGCGATTTTAATACAGGTAAAAATTACATCGATCAGAAGGGAGATTCATTTTGGTATACGGATAAGTTATTAGAGCTGGAGGATAATGGTTGTGTGGATGCATTCAGACATGTGCATACTGATGTTAGAGAATACTCATGGTATAGTCATCAGGGTAATGGATATAGATATGATCACACATATGTATCTAATAGTATACTGCCAGTAGTAAAGAATTGTCATTATATACATGAGTGGAGAGAAGAAGGATTATCAGATCATTCACCTATGGTCTTAGTCTTGGGATAATATATAATAAGTAACGTGTAAAAAAAATAGCCCTGATTACCTCAGAGCCATTTTAATTTATATTGTATAGAAAGTCCTATGCAAAAATAAGAGCAAGAGCTACAATAGCTACCATTCCTATTAATGAAGATATGACTGCATTTTTCTTAGGTTTCTTGAACGCAATAGCAACGATAATAAGCCCTAACAATCCAAGAAGAAACCCTAAAGCGAATCCTCCCCAGTCTATTTTGAATTCATCATCTACCGTCATAGTTGTTTCGGCAGTGATATTTCCTTTCTTAAGTTGCTTTTTAAGCTGTTTCTTAGTTACAAAAAATTCTACTCGATCTTTAATATTAAGCTTTTGAGCAGATCTCGCTTTGACATCTTTAAACTTAAGATTGACATATTCCCCTACGGTAATGTACTCTTTGTTAGGAGGATTAGGATTAGTAGTTACAGCGTACGATTGTAATGATAGTAGGCTGATTACAAGAATGCATAAGTACTTAGCTAGTTTCATATTGAAGTTTTAGAAATTGATAATTATTTTGATGACTAAATTAACAATTAAATATAAACACATCTAAAAAAATGAAGGGAAGTGTAATTCGTGTTAATGATAGATTTCGAGTCGAATAATAACTCCATGAATTGACCTATCATTTTAACTTAGGTTTTCAGATCAGTTCCACCATGATATGAAATTATTTTTATATTTTGACTCCTAATAATGAGTGAGCACGATAATATATACCTGAAGGCCCTATTAGAGAATGATCGGAAAGGTGTGAAAGCCATATATGATAATTACTTACCTAGAATAGAAGCGATATTACGGGGTATGGGCTGCTCTAAGGACAATGCTTGGGAGATCTTCCAAGAATCTTTAATTGTTATAATGAATAAGGGGAGGCAGCAAGATTTTATTCTTAGCAGTTCTTTCTATACCTATCTGGTCAGTGTTAGTAAGTATAAGTGGTTTAATTATTCGAAAAAAAAATATAATAATGAGCTAACGATCGAAGGGCATGAGACATTAAAAAGTGATGAGGATATAGAGCAAAATATCAATCAAATAGCCAGATATAGGCTTTACAAGGCTAAATTATCTGATATGTCACCTATTTGTCGACAGATATTGGAGCTATTTTTGGACCAAAATTCATTAAAAGACATAACAGAAAAATTAAATTTAACCAGTGAAAACGCTACAAAGCAAAAGAAACATCAGTGTCAGAAGAAATTAATTTCGATGATACAATCAGATGCATCTTATAAAGGTTTATTATGAAAATTACAGCCGATAATAAATACGATCTAATAGAAGACTACCTCAATGGCAAGATGAAACCACAGGAGGCTTCCTTATTTGAGTCTCTCCTAAATGGAGATGATGAGCTTGCTATAGATTTTAATCTTGTAAGAGAGTTACACGATTTCCAAGAATTTAGCGCTCAAGAAGAGTCACTTAAGGCGACCTTACAACAAGTCCATAATGATGTGAGTGATAAGAAACCATCTCTCGGCATCCTTAAATATATTGCAATTTTTGCCATGATGGCATTGGGTTTATTTCTACTGTTTAAGACATTAGTACATAATGATAACATAACAGACTATAATCCGATTGCAATGATAGAGCCATTAGAATTAGTCACTAAGGCGGATAATGATTTTAAAGATCTACAAGAAATGCAAGACCTCTATAACTCAGGGGATTACAAATCAGCATACCCATATATACTCAGTTACTTGCAGAATAACCCTGCAGATATAGATATTCACATAGCTAAAGGTATCGCTCTTATGGAAATGGATAAATATTCTGATGCTCATAATGTTTTCGAAGCAATAGCATCTCTCGGACCGAGAGTAAAAAAGTATAAGTGGTATATGGCGATTAATTATCTGAAAGAAGGTAACAGACAAAAAGCAACTGAGATTTTAGAATCTATAAAGAATACACAATCCTATAACTACAAGGAAGCCTCTTCTCTGTTAGAGAGTTTGAAGTAATTTTTATTTGTAAATATATAAACCTGTTACTGATGTGAATCTAATGAAGTACCTATATCTATGTGTGCTTATCCTGATGTGCCACACATCCTATTGTGGGAGTAATGGCATAAGATTCTACATCGAAAAAGATCTATCGCAAATTATCCTCGCCGAGCAATCCGTTGAATTAGAAAAAAAAGAACTGCTCAGGCTACTGGATCTCTGCCAGACTAACTTTTCGTCTTATGATACGACTACTGCTAAGGTATATTATCAACTTAGTGACCTCAGCTATGATAATAGAAGCTTCAAAGATGCATTACAATATAAGCAACTCGAAGTAGATGTACATCAACATAATAATGATCTGAAAAAGTTGGCAACTAGTTACACTTCGATGGGGAAGATATATAGATGGCTGTCTAAATTCTACAAAGCTGAAGAGTATCACCTTAAAAGCTTAGAAGTAAAACGCCAAATACCAGATCATACTTATTACGAAAATTATGTCGGATTATGTCATGCCTATTATCAAATAGGAAAATATAATCTACAGAAGCAATATGCCTCCTATGCGGTAGAGATAGCGAGAACTTCTGAAGAATTGTGTAACGCCAATGTGCATATGGTATTAGGACATGCTAGGCTGAAGGAATTAGATGAAGGTTACGAATTGCTAGCCAAAATTAAAAAGATTGCAGAGAAAGAGAAATTAGAGAAATGCTTAGGTACTGTATACACTAATCTAGGTTGGCTTAATCAGATGGAACAAGACAAATTACGTCGTGCTTGGCTTAAGGAAATGGAAAATGATAAGAAGCTGAGACACAAGCAACCCTATTCTTATACCGAGGCGATAGAACTATACAAGAAGGGTATCGCTATCAAGGAAAAAACGGATGATCCATTCATGGATAGAGATTTGGCGTACCAGTACAGCTCACTTAGCAATCTCTATGTTAAAGTTATGGACTATGAGAAAGCTATCTTTTATGCTAACGTGTCCATAGAGAAAGCATCAAAATTCTACAGAAAAGGACACCACCCAGACATGGGAACACTCTATGCAAATAGAGCCTATAAGTATCTTACAAGATATAATATCAACCGTAAGTCCAAAGAAGATGTAGAAAATGAAATACTGGAACAAGACTTAGACTTAGGAATCAAAAATCAAGAAGAAGCGATAAAGTGCTTTGTAAATAACCCAAATCTTGCAGACCCTATCGAGGATGTACGCCAAGCAGATCTATACGGTATGGATCTTAAGTGGCGCTGCATTAAGTCCTACAGAGACATTGCCATATCTTATGCACATAAGTACTTATTCTTAGGTAAGGATATGAAGAACCTTGTAATGGCAGAGAAGAGCCAAAGTAAAGTGATAGACCTGATTGATATCATGCGTGAGGAAATGTCTGATCAGGACACGAAAATTTTCTGGAGGAAGGATACCAGAAATAGATATAATGATGCAGTAGAACTATCAGAATGGATAGGCGATATAAATAAGGTAATCTATTACATAGAGAAGAGTAAGTCTATCTTATTATTAGATGAGCTAAATCATAAAGATGCTCTTAAGCTAATACCAGCTCATCTATCTGAACGAGAAAGAAAACTCAGAGAATATATCTCAACCAATGATACCAAGAAGCCATACTACTATAATTTATATAACAATTTTCTTGATTCTTTAGCCCTAGCTTACCCAGCCTATCACACATATAAGTTTGCTTCTGATCCTCCAAGTCTCGGTGATATCCAAGCAGAAATCTTAGATGATTCTACACACTTAGTGATGTATTATATGACTCATGACAGTCTGTATACTGTTAATATTACATCTACAGAATCTGAGCTTCTACACACTAAGAAACCAGCTCATATAGATAGTTTGGTTAATAAAGTTTTGGCATTAGTCAATAATAAAGACAGCTTAGAATATATGTCTTGCTACAAAGATTTTCTTGGAAAATCTCATGAGCTATACAATCTCTTGTATGCACCTATAATCAATAAGAAGAAGAATGCGATCATCATAGGAGATGGTATTATTGATTTTATACCTTTTGATCTATTAGCTAAGGATACTGTGACTAAGCATCCGCATTATCTGATTCAAGACCATATTTTTTCCTATGCCAGTTCGGTTTCAGTTTTGAAGAATAAGAAGATGAAGGACAAGAATAATTTTAATAATATGCTGATGGTATGCCCTCAGAGGTTTGAAGGATTGGGGCTGACATCATTAGTGCAATCGAGGCATGAAATAGACGCTCTAAAAAACATATGTAATTCCACTATTTTAGAAGATAAAGATGCCTCAGTTGAGAATTTTATTTTGCATAGTGCAGGTTATGACGTTATACATTTCTCATCTCACAGTGGACTAGACAGAGAAACTAAGCAGCCTTGGATTGCTTGCCAGGATTCTTTAATTAATCTAAATGAGATCTATAAACTTAACCTGAATGCTTCGCTCGTGACCTTAAGTTCGTGTAAAAGCTCTGATGGTGATTACCAGTCAGGAGAAGGTATTAATAGTCTTGCTAGAGCATTTTTATTTGCGGATGCATCGGCAGTTGTAGGTAGCTTGTGGGACCTTAATGAGGTCTCAGGATTGAGCATTTTTGATAGATTCTATAATAATCTTAAGACATCATGTTCTAAGCCAGAAGCACTCAGAAAAGCTAAGCTGGAATTTATAGAAAACAATCCTTATAAGTCCCCATACCATTGGGCGCCTCTGATATGTATCGGTAATCCAGATAGTCTCCAATCTACTTTCTCTACAGGCTTACCTTACATGTTCCTTTTTTTCATGTTATTAGTAGTTGTAAGCTTTATTGGATATAAATTAATCTTTAAGAAAAAGGACTAAGTTAATCTCTTAGTCACTTAGCTTATTATTTTTACATTTTGATCCTTATTCTTCTTGTAAATCGAATAGGTGTTGTTATCAGATTATTATTTCCTTCATCTTTTATTTGTGGTGAGTATCATGGCGCTGATTACGAGCTACGTCGCCTATCCGCTCATTGCATTACTAATTGCCAAATTAAGAACTAAGAATGATATTGTATATCGAGATACGGATAGTTGGCCAGTCGTATCTGTTCTGATGTCTGTGTATAATGAAGAGAAGTACATAGCTAAAAAAATGGATAGCTTACTATCTCAAGAGTATCCAGGAATATTCAAAATCTATATAGGTTCAGATCACTCAGATGATAATAGCAACAAGATTCTATCACGGTATGCGGATGCCCATGAGAATGTCCACTTCTATCCCTACATTGAACGGAGAGGAAAGCCATCTGTTATCAATGATCTACATAAAGAAATTACTTTTATTAATAATAGTATCAGTGAGCACATATATATTCTTACCGATGCTAATGTCATATTATCTAATCAAGTTATTTACCAATTGTCTAAGCACTTTCGCAATAGTGATATAGGACTTGTCGACGCTAATATGCAATACACTGGCATGTCAGAAACGGGTATCTCTGAAGCGGAGAATATATATCTGAGTAGTGAGGTGCAACTTAAAAGTAATGAGAGTATTGCCTGGAAGAAAATGATAGGTCCGTTTGGTGGTTGTTATGCGATTCGAGCTGAGTTGTTTGATGTCGTACCGAGTAATTATTTAGTAGATGATTTTTTCTTAGCGATGAAAGTTTTCGAAAATGGAAAGTCTGCGATCAATGAACTATCTGCTATATGTTATGAGCCTGTCACACATAAGTTATCGCAAGAATATAAAAGAAAGAAGAGAATTTCGGCTGGTAACTTTCAGAATCTATTTCATTTCTATAAATTGTTTAATCCATTTACGCAATTAGGATTGTCACTTATAGCACATAAGTTGTTGCGTTGGGTAGGTCCCTTTTTTATTGGATTGATTATAATAATCAGTATCTACTTAACAATAGAAGGAGTGAAGTTTTACGCAATAGTCTGTTCTTTATTAGTAATCTGGTTTATTATCATTCCATTATTAGATTATTTGTTTTCAGCAATAGGATGGCATATTAAAATTCTAAGAAGCATCAGTTATTTTAATCTAATGAATGTCGCCTTGCTATCTGGTTTCTTTAAGTTTCTATCTGGTATAAAAGCTGGAGTATGGGAAAGAACGGAAAGAACATAGACGCTTAGATTAAAAATTTTCAGACGGTAATGATAGTGTTTATTTATGCTCGTGTCTTTTTCCTATCCTACTTTTTCCAAATCAATCGAAGGTAGACATCTATTGCTAGATACTTCACTAATCGATAGGAATGTTCAGATACACTATAACTTTTTATAGTTTGATTAGGGATGTTCAGAAGTAATCCAATCTGCTTACACTCAGTTTATTACAATATTATAAATTAACTCAATACTCAGGGATGTTCAGATATAGCTTGTGTGCCACCATTCTGTCTTGCCAAATTGTTTCTCCACTATTCTTTAACCAGAACTTACGTTCTGGATTATGAAGGTGTGGCACCTGCGGTCCGCGACACTCGCAAGTCCTCGAGACTCCGCGGAGCGCCATTCACTTATTTCTGAACTTCCCTTGATAGAATGGGCAACAGTTCATTGAGAGATCTTTCTCTGCGTTCAAGATGGAAATCAGGATGTTTGTCTTGTTCTATTGAGAAGTAAATAGTAGACTTACGCAAAAAAAACCTACTCCATAATCTGAAGCCTAGCGTACTGCAACATTATTCTCTTCTCAGGACTATCGATGTTGCTGTCAAATTTTATAGTGGCTACATTCCTTTCATCGATAGACAATACCTCACCTATACCAAACTTAAGGTGTAGAATCTTGTGACCTACTTTAATATCCGCAGCAGGGCTAGGAGAAAAGTCTCCTACATCCATCGGTAATGACTTCTGCGTTGCTGACTTAAGCGGTTTGAAGTTTCCTAATATTTTCGGAGGACCAAATTCAGGTTTTTTCTTCATGCTGATATTAGCCTCTACATCATCATTAGATATCTCTTCTAAGAATCTACTGGGATCATTGTAGCGTACATTACCATACTGGTATCGACTATTGGCGAATGATAGACAGATATGTTCTTCTGCTCTTGTGATAGCCACATAGAATAGTCTTCGTTCTTCCTCTAACTGATCTGGTGATGATAGTGACATATAGGATGGGAATAGATTTTCTTCTACCCCTACGACAAATACAGATTTATATTCTAAACCCTTAGCAGCATGTACTGACATCATTGTTATAGTATCTGGATTCTCTGTGTTCTTGTCTTGATCTGTCATCAGAGAAATCGTCTGCAGAAAATCAGCTAAAGTCCTTTCCTGCTTATTGATATCCTCACCTTCATCTAAGACATCATCTTCTGTAAATTCTTGTATACCATCGAGTAATGCATTGATGTTATCTATTCTGGCCTGTCCTTCGATAGAATTTTCTGACTTTAGAAGATCTACTATTCCAGATTTTTTGACAATAAATAATGCAGTTTTATAAGCATCTGCTTGTACGGCTTTAGCTTGGAATGTTCTGATAAGTTTGACGAAATCAATAAGTTTCTGCTTAGCCCGTACATTGAAATCTATGGAGTTAAGACATTCCCACATCGATACATCATTGTCATCTGCTATGGTAGATATCTTTGCTAAGGTCGTCTGTCCGATTCCTCTTCTGGGATAATTAATCACTCGTTTGAATGCTTCATCATCCTTAGAGTTAATCGACAACCTCATGTAGGCGATGATATCCTTTATCTCTTTTCGCTGGTAGAAGGATAAGCCACCATAGATTTTGTAAGGAATATTATATCTACGTAGATATTCCTCGAATATTCTTGATTGTGCATTAGTCCTATAGAGAATGGCTATATCTTTATTGGCTAAGCTGTATCGATTCTTTTGTTCTACGATATTATCAGCAACCATTTTACCTTCCTCATTTTCTGTCATTGCTTTGACCATCTTTATCTTATGACCACCTATTCTATCTGTCCATATTTTTTTCTGTATCTGTCGCGTATTATTATTTATAATATCATTAGCGGCTTGTACGATATGGCTGGTAGATCTATAGTTCTGCTCTAGCTTAAAGGTCTGTAACTCTGGAAAATCATTCTCAAATTGTAATATATTCTCGATCGTGGCTCCTCTAAATGAATAGATACTCTGTGCATCATCACCGACAATACATACATTTCGTGGGCTATTTTCATATATACAGAATTGCTTAAGAATCTCATACTGTAAGAAGTTAGTATCCTGAAACTCATCCACCATTAGGTATTTGAACTGCCGCTGATACTTTTCTCTTATATTATCTGGATTCTGATACAGTAACTTAAACATCTGTAGCAACAGATCATCGAAGTCCATAGCCCCAGACCTAATACATTTATTGACATATTTCTCATATATCTTGTAAGTCATAGGACGACGATTCACAGCATCTTGATTAAGGTAGTCTTCATTAGCTGCATATAATCTCGGAGTGATGAGGTTACTCTTAGCACTAGATATGCGAGACCTTATAGCACCATTATTATAGACTTTTGGATCTAACTTTAGGGATTTGATTATTTCCTTAACAGCACTCTTGCTATCATCCGTATCATATATGGTGAAGTCATTAGGATATCCGATCCTATGAGCTTCTACTCTAAGTATTCTTGCAAACAAAGAGTGGAATGTTCCAGCCCATACCTTGTAGGCTGACTGACCTACGACAGTTTCTATCCGGGCTTTCATTTCCTTAGCTGCCTTATTTGTGAATGTCAAAGCTAGAATCTGCCAAGGTGCTACACCTGATCTGATAAGATGAGCAATCCTATATGTCAGAACTCTTGTCTTACCAGAGCCTGGACCAGCAATGACCATAACTGGTCCATCTAATGTAGTGACAGCTTTTCGCTGTATATCATTAAGCTCATCCAGATATTGTGATGTAAGTTCCTTCCCCTGCATCCTGCTAAGGTCGCAATTTTTATATTAACTATCATTGTAATATGGGGCACTATTTACTCACATATTTATATCATAGTCTCTATGCTTAATCAATAGAATAGTCAGCAGACTCAGATGGTTAATTTACACTTCTCATAGATAGATTAAGACGACGATCATATATTTTATCTACATTGTATCATGGGCTTAGAAGAGGCGATATATGATTTCTTACAGTTTCTCAGGAAGCCAAGTTATGCATGGAAGCAAGAGCAACCACTACCATTCCGGACACTTACAGCAATGTATGCAATTGTATTCTTACTTATCCTTATTGTCGCTTCTCCGCTGATGTACTTAGTCGGTGTAGATAATATGGAACACTCTATCGATGATCTCTTAGGTAATTACCCGAAGTGGGTTTTTGTGCTTCTTACAGTAGTGGCAGCTCCTATTGCAGAGGAAGTAATTTTTAGATGGCATCTACGACAACCCTTGGTAGCTGCTGTTATTATATTTCTATCTCTATTCGGAGGATTGTATGCATTATATACTGCATCGATGTTGGCAGTATATCCGAGTATTATTTTAGCAATTTTTCTTTGTTTTCTGATGATGTTGGTTCTGGGGTCTAAAGATTTTAGATATGGCTTACGTCGTTTATATCTTAGTAAGTTTCATTGGATATTTTACATAACAACACTTTTATTTGCTTTAGCTCATATTAGTAATTTTTCTGATATCGAAAGATGGTATATCGCTCCTATTTTGGTATTGCCACAGGCATTTATAGGTTTGTTTTTAGGATATGTCAGAGGCAGAAATAATATCTTTTGGAGTATATATTTCCATGCATTCCATAATCTGATTCCGACACTTTTATTTCTTTTTATACCAATGGATACCTGAGAACTATAGACGTACTTTTGGGATTATTATAATTACATATCTTAGCGCAATCAATCGAACCTTATATAGAATACTTTGAAAAAATCTTACTCACTTATAGCCATAATCATACTGATCTTAATCATAGATCAGATAGTAAAGTTCTATATCAAGCTGAATTATCCGATTGGAGGAGGATTTAATATTTTAGGACAAGACTGGGCCAGAATTCACTTTATAGAGAATAAAGGAATGGCTTTTGGCTTAAGTTTTGGTGGAGAATTAGGTAAGTATATATTGAGTGTCTTTAGAATATTTATGGTAGGTTTTTTGATATACTTTTTGAAATCTATTATTAAATCTAAGGAAGCATTTGGGCTTCAGGTCAGTTTTTCACTGATTATAGCTGGAGCGATAGGTAATATTATAGATAGTGCATTCTACGGACTGATATTCAATAACTCTTCTCCTCATAGTCACAATGTTGCTGTACTATTTCCAGAGGGTGGGGGATATGCGCCTTTCTTGCAAGGTAAGGTTGTAGACATGTTCCATTTTCCTATGATTAACTCCCATTTTCCTGATTGGATGCCGATCTGGGGAGGAGATTCATTTTCATTTTTCAGACCAGTCTTTAATGTGGCTGATTCTTCTATATCCATAGGTGTATTCTTAATACTTATATTCTATAGATCATTTTTTATCTCTGATAAGAAGAATGATAATAGTGATAAGCCTGATACAGATGTATCTGTACAATCCTATGATAATCAGTCGGAAACAGACTGATACATTAAGAATAAATTATATGTGTATTATTTGCCTAAGAAGTTATTGACGGCTCTTTCGGCCTTAGCTACGATATCATAATTGATCTCGTAGTGTACAAATTTTCCTTCTTTTCTGGAATCAACGACACCTGCCATCTTCAGTAGACTGAGATGTTGCGATGTTACAGACTGTTCTATCTGTAAGTTGCTGTATATCTTATTTACGTTGATAACTCCTTGACTATCAATGTATTCAAGAATTTTTAGGCGCAAAGGATGAGCAAGCGCTTTCACTAAGATAGCGGAATACTGCAGCTTCTCTATGTTGAACCTAACTGTAGTTTTCTTCATTAGTTCGTCAAGTTTTTCTTATTCTGTTAAAGACCCGTCGTCAAAGATGAAGAATAAATTTGAGGAAAAGAAGTAATATTATAAAAAAATGTAATCTGTTAACTACTGCTATTGATAGGTATACATATGAAAAAAGATGCTAATTTATAATATTAGCATCTTTTTCATAGTTCTTGTTAGCACTATAGGAGGTAGAATATTTCTTAAATATTACCCTGTTAGAAGTAATAGTTTATTATCCCGCTAAGTCTTCTACTAGTTTTGAGATCTGATCTAATCTATCTGTATCCAAAGAATAGTAGATAAATTTACCCTGTCTCTCAGTCAATACAACGCCAGCTCTTCTTAAGATAGCTAAGTGTTGTGATGCTACAGATTGTTCTAATCTTAGTTTGATATAAATATCTGTAACGGTCATAGACTGACTTTCTTCCAGCAGGTCAATGATTCGCTGGCGAAGTTTGTGATTTACGGCTCTTAGGACTAATACTGCTTTACGCAAGTCTGCATAGTCCAACCTTATCTCACCACTCCCTTTCTTTAGGGTGACAGTCTCGTTCTTTTTATTTCTCATTGGTAAGTTTTAAATAAAGTTGATTCAATACACGACCAGTAGAACCAAAACTGTACCAAAAAAATATACACTGTAAACAATATTCTGTAAAACCTCTGATAATCAATTAATTGCAATTTGTTATGCATTTATATCCCCAACATTCTTATTTATAAAATTCATCATCCCAATAACATTTTAGAATGCTAAAAAGTTTACAATCAGTTATTTATATATTTAAATAAATGTTAATTTAAAATTTACCTCCTTTTTAATACAACCTCATGCAATTTTGCTAAAAAAGTGGCTTTTTTCTGGTAGTTATATTAGGGGGTTTCATATAGAAGGGATTATAGTAGGCAATATCCTCATATTTTTTTTCTTGATAAGACTCATGTGATAACTGAGCCATATTTATCGCAGCAGGGAGTGTCGATAATATTATAGAATCATTAGATAAGCTTGAGCTCATAATCTCTTGAATCTTATCCGCTCCATCACCACATATGATGACACCTTCAGTTATAACATCTGAGAAGCTATCTGTAGTTACGATGTGAGAAGTTGTTTGTACTTGAGACTCTAATTGCTCGTTATAGATATTGTAATATACTTCATCTCTCCTCGCATCTATTGTAGAGAGTATGACCTTGTGATTGTCATCGAGTCTATCTACTTGTGGATAAGCAATAACCTTAAGCGTATCGACGCTAATAAGCGGTATTTCCTTAGCATAGCAGATTCCCTTAGCAGAAGCAGCACCGACACGCAATCCAGTATAGGAACCTGGCCCTCCACTAATGGCTACAGCAGAAAGTTGATGTATAGATATATTGGCTTCTGCAAGCACTTCTTGGATATAGATAGTCAGATACTGGCTATGTTGCCATTGCCCACTTGACTGTACTTCCGAGATACAGTCACCGTTAAGACCAATTGCTACGGTGCATTGTGGCCCAGAAGTTTCTATACAGAGAATGAAGATATCCATTGCGGCAATATAAGCCACGATAGCCTATTTTAATAGCTGAGCGTATCTATTTTGGTCATTAAGTAGAGCTATAGCATCTTTTATCTCTTGGTCATCCTTAAGCTTCTGGTAGACCTTGCCTTCCTGTAGATGTAACTGAGTCGCAACTTCTAGCTCTATAGCATTCGTGATAACTACCTTATGCTGATCGAGAGCTTGTTTTTTAGCTGTCTCTATTTTAGCTTCTAATGACTCGATTTCTGATATAATCAAAGCACTATCCTCCATTTCGAGATTTTCTTTAATTTCAGATATGAGTTTCTCATTCTTTGTATCATAAACGAAGCCATTCTTATTAGCAAATTGCTTAAATGCATCATATTGCGAGAATACGACCTCTTCTACTTGTAGTCCTGCAGTGTCTATAGTTTCTACATACTGATCCACATACTTAAATATGATATACTGCTCTTCTAATGCAGTCAGAACTTCAGGCTTCTTATCAAGCTTCAGCTTAACGTCAGGGGATACGCCTCCTCCGTCGAGTACAGTACGTCCTCCCTTAGTTTTGAATTTAGATCTTTTATCATCTGCAATATCAACTGGCTCTCCATCCTTATATTCGACACTCTGTATACATCGACCACTAGGGATATAATACTTAGAGGTAGTCACTTTGACCCTGGAATTGTATCCTACATCTTTTGTATTCTGCACTAATCCCTTGCCGTAACTTCGCTGTCCCATCAGCACACCTCTATCAAAATCTTGAATAACACCTGATACAATCTCAGATGCAGAAGCAGATGATTTATTAATTAACACGACAAGCGGTATTTCTAAATCTAAAGGCTGGGCCAAAGTCTTATAAGCTTGATTGCGATCTCTGACTTTACTTTTGACACTCACAACTTCCTCATTCTGAGGGACAAATATATTAGAAACGCTAATGGCTTCCTTTAGAAGTCCACCTCCATTATTTCTTAGATCTAATATGAGACCTTTGATATTATTGTCTTCATTCTTAAGTTCTCTTATTGCTTTCCTAATATTCTTGCCTGCATCTGCAGTAAATGTGGTCAAAGCTACATAACCGATTTTATCTCCGACGAATCCCGAATAAGGTACATTGGGTATGCTGACCTGCCCTCTTACAAGGTCTACATCAAAATCTGGAAGACCATCTCGCTGGATACGCAACTTAACATTAGTGCCAGGTACACCTCTAAAGAAAGTGGTGACCTCTTCCTGAGATTTTCCTTTTGTAGATTTTCCTTCTATAGCAATAATTTTATCACCAGCTTGCAAGCCCGCTTTTAATACAGGACTTCCAGCATATGGCTCTATGATAGTTACATAATCGTCTATTTTTTTGACTATGGCACCGATACCCTCATATTTTCCTTCTGTACTTATTCTATAACTTTCCACCTGAGCCTCAGATATATAATTAGTATATGGGTCTAATGAGCCTACCATGGCGTCTATGCCGACTCTCATCAGGACATTAGGATCTAGATCATCGACATAATCTGCATTGAGCGTTTTATATACAGAGACAAATATGTCTATGTTTTTGGCGATTTCATACAGCCTATCATTCTTTACTGTAGTGGCTGATATGCAGAAGATCGCTATGGTTAGAATGCTTATTTTTTTCCAGTTCATCATAATTTCTAAGAATTTGTATGTAGGATGATGTGACTATAACGCATATCTATGGTAAAGGATTCTTTATTTCGTATAAATGATTGTGTATATCGTTAACTATTAACACATTAAATCAGCTTAATCCAACAAATTTACTAAGAAAACAAAATAATAAATATTGCTCACCATAATTAGCCATAGCTATTTACCTTCTCCAGAGAATCATTTTTTACCACCTATCTATTAAGTTCATGAATAGAGGTACATGTATTTTTTTTGTAATTAAATCGATCATTATGCTTGTTATTTTAGTATGAATAAAAAATGACAAAAAATTTAAATAATAATTAAATCTAACGTCAAAATTACTAACACATAAAATATAAACTCATGAACGAATCAAAAATAGTCGAGGGTCTCAACGATTTACTCGCAAAAAATTATGACTCAGAAAAAGGATTTCTTAGCGCAGCGGACGCTACAGATAATCTTGTACACGCGGCATTATTTCGCGGAAAGGCATCTCAGAGATATGACTACGGTCATCAGATTAAAGATGTAATCAAAGAAATGGGTGGTGATGTAGATAAGGGTACTTCATTAGCAGGAGACTTACACAGAGCTTGGTTTAACTTTAAGCATCTCGTCAGCTTCGATAAGGAGGAAGCTCTACTGGAAGAAATAGAAAGAGGAGAAGAAGCATGTGTAGACGAGTACAAGGATTTTCTAAAGAATCCAGAATTACCACATAGCATAAGAAGAATCGTTACTGCTCAGAAAAATGGGGTCTGCAGATCTCTCAATAAGATGTCAGAATTAGAAGATGCTATAGATTAATTTATAGTGGCAAATTAAAATAGTAATAACCTCCCTAAGTCATATTAGTGGAGGTTTTTTTTGGTTATAAATTGTTTTCTCTCCAGAAGGACTCACCTGCACAATATTATACTTAAATGAAAAATCAAATTCTATATTGGCACAGAAACGATCTTAGATTACATGATAATGAGTGCTTAGATTATGCGGCATCTAATGACCGTAAGGTTCTCCCTGTATACATATATGACGAGAGACAATATAGAAATCTGAGATTAGGCTTCCGTAAAACCAGTTATACGAGATATGCATATCTCCGTGATACGCTTGCTGCACTGCGAGAGCGATATCAGAAATATGGCGGGAATATATTAATACTCTATGGGAAGCCCGAAGAGCTCATCCCCGCATTGGTTATTAAGTACGAATGTGAGGAGATTGTATACCAGGAAGAATATATGACAGAAGAGAAACTTGTGGAGTCTGGCTTGCAGTCTAATATAGACTCTGCTACAGTAAGGATCCGACCCATCTGGGGCAAGACATTGTATCATAGAGATGACATTCCATACACTGCGCAAAACATTCCTCTAACCAGCAAAGCATTTAGGATAAACACCTCTAAAGCGACAAAGCCACGTGACACATTCGCAACACCTAAGCAATTAGACTTCGTAGATGTAGAAAGTTACGGTAGTCTTGACTATGACAAAGAAATAGGTTTTTCGGATGAGGAAATGAGTTACTCCTATGATGCTGATGCTTACAGACCTGGAGAGCAAGCTGCACTCGATCGGCTGCAATATTACACTTACGATTCAGAATTACTGACGAGTTATAAGTGGACTCGTAACAGATCATTGGGACAAGATTACAGCAGTCAACTGTCGCCGTATCTATCTCATGGCAGTCTTTCTCCCAGAGAAATATATCACAAAGTAAAGTCCTATGAGAAAGATATAAAAAAAAATATCTCCACTTGGTGGTTGGTCTTTGAAGTAGTCTGGAGAGATTACTTTAATTTTCTGGGGCTTAGATTAGGGAGACGGGTTTTCTACCAGAATGGATATAGAAATAAGGATCAAGAATGGTCAGAAGACCCAGACCTATTCCAAAAGTGGTGTCATGCCGAGACAGGAGTACCTTTCGTGGATGCTCACATGACCCAACTAAAAAGAACTGGCTATATGAGTAATAGAGGAAGAGTGAATACGTCGAGCTTTCTATCCAGAGATTACAAGATAGATTGGCGATGGGGAGCAGCATGGTTTGAGAGTTATTTGCTTGATTATGATGTATGTTCTAATTGGTTTAATTGGAACAATCAGGCTCTGCATCTATACTACACGAATCCTGTACATCAATCTGTGAAGTACGATAAAGCAACTCATTACATAAGTTCAGAATTAGAGTATCTTAATAAATTGCCTATAGCCTATCGACATGCTCCTTGGTTACTATCAGATGATGAGTTAGCAGAGTATGGAATAAAAACTGAGTACAAAAGACCTCATAAAGTTTACAAGAAGTGGAACAGGTCGATCTCTAATATTGAGAAGTTGATCGATGCTGTGTGATGCGACGAAGATTAATATCTGTCGTTTAATGGCCTTTTTGTGAGCTAACTCAATTTTATAGGAGTTAGACCTCAAGTTGGAGTTTCTTTTTATTTCACGGTCAACTACAGATCTATGTTTGCCTATAAGTTCTTCGATCTGCGGATTGTTTAACTTTTTAGAGAGACCAACTTCAATGTCGTATCTTTGATTCAGCGTTAAATGACTTATTGTTTTTTGATTTTTGCAAACCAAAAATAATAAGCTTTATAATGGTCCCAATAACAATGGAAATTTATTAAATTATTATTAGTGAGGTATGGTAAATCTAATTACCATGCCTCACATTAAATATCACTTATAGTGAAATATTTCTTTATTATAATTTCGATTGTAAGTTTTACAAATGACAATATATTAAGTCAGAACGTAGGCTATAGTTTTGGTAGACATCTTCAATTGACTGAAACTACCCAGGCTGGAGAATGGTATACATTTGATAAGTTCTTATTCCACCAATACAAATCTATCTTCATAGAAGCTCCGATCATAAAAAAGTTAAACTTACATCTAAATCATTCAAGTTATGATGGATGGACAGATTTTATGTTAAATGATTTCGCAGAAACTCAAGGATTTGCGGGACACGGCTCTAGTAGAATCGAACTGTTAAGATATGGTATCGGAGTCAACTACGAGGTTCTTAATTTAGGTAATTTGCTTAAGGTAGTACCTTTTGTAAAAGTAGAGTACGAGAGACCTAAGGAAAGGTCAAAGAAAATACTTGAAGTAGTTAACTCTCCTGATCCAGGAGATTCATCCATATTCAGTAATTGGTTAGTCAGTGTAGAAACCTTCCCAGGTACTCAATGGTTACCACATTTTGGTGTTCGTTTTGATCTTAGAATAATATGGCGCTTGTATGCCCACTTAGAATATGGATGGTCTTTTGGACATCGCCCTTATCAGAGATTGTACTTTGATAATTTTATAGATGATGTGGAGCAGCCGCGTGGAGAGTGGCTCAGCAATGGTACACTTAGAGTAAGAACTTTTGGGTTTTCTATACGATTCTGGGGTCCTACTGAGAAGCTTGAGAAGAGAATAGATATTTTTTGATACGTAAGAGGAAACAGATAAAATGAATATTTTGATTTTGCGGATAATAATTAGGCTCAATATTATCAGGATAGTTAGTGTTCATCGTTTAAAATAATTGCATTTATAACTTGAATTCAGGTTTTAATTTCTTTATAGGAAAAAATTTCTTACAGCTTCTAATAGCAACTTAGGTTGCTCCGAATGTACCCAATGTCCAGCATCAATATCTATGACATCTGCTTGAGAAAATGATTTTGAGATTTCCTTCTCATCCTCTTTTGTAATATAATTGGACTGTGTGCCTCTGACAAATAAAGACGGAACTGTAACTTTCTCATTGAGGGTAATACCAGCAGAGACATTCTCATAATTATCATACAATACTTCGAGATTAGCTTTCCAGCTATAATTACCATCTGTATCTCTATTAAGATTTTTCAATAGAAATTGTACGACTCCTGTATTACCCAATCGCTGCATGAGAAAGTCCTGAGCATCAGATCGCTTTTCTATTAGGCTGAGATCAAGATCTGTCAACGCATCTAATATATTCTGGTGTCCGCCATCGTAGGCTCGAGGTGCTATGTCCACAATTACCGCTTTCTCGATAATAGAATTATAATCACTCAAGTATTGCATCACTGTTTTACCTCCCATAGAATGTCCTATAATACCACATTTATCTATCTCCATCTGTTGTAGAAACTGATGCAGGTCTTTAGCTAAGATTTTGTAGTCAAAATCTTCTGAATGAAAAGACTTACCATGATTTCTCTGATCTATGCTGATAACTCTATAATCTTCTGATAATTTTCTGGAGAAACTATGCCAATTATCGAGCATTCCTAAGAAGCCGTGCAGGATAATAATCGGGTAGCCATCGCCGTATTCTTTATAGTTTAACTTATTATGCATTTTGTTGTTATTATGAGGTGAATATATAACTCTTATCGTCTTATCTTTGTTGACTTATGCCATTTGAATTAATATCTAAATATGTTCCTGCTGGAGATCAGCCTTCAGCTATCAAGCAACTTGTAGAAGGTGTCAATAATGGAGAGAAGTCTCAGGTACTGCTGGGTGTTACGGGGTCAGGTAAGACATTTACAATAGCGAATCTTCTAAAGTCTGTCAATAGACCTACTCTGGTCCTGACACATAATAAGACGCTGACAGCACAGTTGTATGCCGAATTCCAAGAATTCTTTCCTAATAATGCTGTAGAGTACTTTGTCTCATATTATGATTACTATCAGCCAGAAGCTTATATCTCAGGTAGTGACACCTACATCGAGAAAGATCTAGCCATTAATGAAGAGATAGACAAGCTGAGACTACGAGCAACATCTTCTCTGCTTACTGGACGTAGAGACGTAATCATAGTCGCCTCTGTATCCTGTATATTCGGTATGGGAAATCCTGATGATTACAAGTCTGGAATTATTAGGTTACAGAAAGGTCAGACGTTTTCTAGAAACCAGTTTTTGTATAAATTGGTGGAGATACTATACTCTCGGACTGAGAGAGAATTTAAGCGAGGAACTTTTCGTGTTAGGGGAGATACTGTGGACATTAACTTACCCTATGCTGACCAGGGCTATAGAGTTACATTTTTCGGTGATGAAATCGAGAGTATAAATCTGTTAGAGAATGAAACAGGTAAGCGTATAGGTGAATTAGTAGATGCTGCTATATTTCCTGCTAACCTCTATGTAGCTCCACGGGATAGATTTAATCATATTATCAAGGATATAGAAGACGAGTTACACAATCATAAGAATTTCTTTGAAGCAGAAGGCCGTTTTATAGAAGCTAAGCGTATACAAGAGAGAGTGACCTTTGACCTGGAGATGATGAGAGAACTGGGTTATTGTAATGGAATAGAAAACTACTCACGATTCTTTGATGGAAGACGACCAGGGACTCGACCCTTCTGTCTGATAGATTATTTTCCAGATGATTTTCTTATAGTTGTAGATGAGAGTCACGTGACCTTACCACAAGTGAGAGGTATGTGGGGTGGTGATAGAGCCAGAAAACTAAACCTTGTAAATTTTGGATTTCGACTACCTTCAGCTTTAGATAATAGACCACTTAATTTCAGTGAGTTCGAGGATATGGTTAACCAAATAGTCTACGTCAGCGCTACACCTGGAGATTATGAATTAGAGCAGACGGAAGGACATGTCGTCGAGCAAATTGTAAGACCTACTGGATTATTAGACCCACCGATAGAAGTCCGACCGAGTATCAATCAAATAGATGACTTATTAGAAGAAATCAATAAACGTATAATTCTGGATGAAAGAGTACTTGTGACAACCCTTACTAAACGGATGGCAGAAGAACTCACTAAGTACTTAGTCAAGTTAAGTATCAAGGTCCGATACATCCACTCAGAGGTAGACACTCTGGATCGAGTAGAAATTATTAGAGATCTTAGACTCGGGGTATTCGATGTGTTGGTGGGAGTTAATCTACTGAGAGAAGGCCTGGATCTTCCAGAAGTCTCATTAGTTGCATTATTAGATGCTGACAAGGAAGGCTTCCTTAGGAATAATCGATCTCTGACTCAGACTGCAGGAAGAGCGGCACGTAATTCTAACGGTAAGGTAATATTCTATGCTGATAAGATTACTGGAAGTATGCAGCATACCATAGACGAGACGAATAGAAGAAGAGTAATACAGATGGAATATAACAAGAAGCATGACATTACGCCTATGACCATCAGTAAGACAAAAGAGGAGATCATGTCTCAGAAGTCTATTCTGGATATCAGAGGTGGTAAGCCTAAAGCATATGTAGAAGCTGATGAGCCGAGCTTAGCCGCAGATCCGATCATAGCTTATATGAGTAGAGACCAGTTAGAAAAATCTATATCTCAGACAGAATCCAGAATGAAGAAAGCAGCAAAAGAATTAGACTTTATTACGGCTGCTCAGTATCGTGATGAGCTATTTGCACTCAAGAAGAAGCTTAAGTCTTCGGTATGATGTCCGTGTTAAATATTTCTGTCAGATCAATTTCCAAATTAGGAAATATTACTGAGCAGATTTTTTCATTAGAGGTATAAGTTTTGATACGCTGATATTTCTCTTTATGTAAGTGGAATACTTCTATTAATTTTTCATTTGGCATAACGATCCAGTATTCTTTGACACCAGATTCTTCGTAGATGCTGTACTTGTCATTGAGGTCCTTATTAGATGTGTTGGGCGATAGTATTTCTATAATGAGATCTGGTGGTCCTGTACATCCTGCCTTGTCTATTTTGTCGAGATCACAGATGATGCATAGGTCTGGTTGTACGACTGTTGTAGCTGTATTCTTATTTTGATTAAGTACGGGGAGTACCACGTCAAAGGGTGCATGATATAAGTTGCAAGGTTTATTTTTAAGAAATTGGAAAACCCGACCGATTAGCGCTGTACTTATTTCTTGATGAAAAGAAGAAGGTGCAGGCGTCATCTTAAATATTTTCCCACGTATAAGTTCTACCATATGATCATACTCAAACTTTAGATAGTCTGCATACGTGTGGCCATAATTTGCAGTAGGCTCATTGACTATGTCTATTTCGTCTTCCTGCATGTTATATGTATCATATATTAGAGAATACTTCTTGTAGATCAATTACTAAATTAGGAAATATGACTGGGCTGATCTTTTCACTAGAAGTATAAGTTTTCGTCCGATGATATTTGCCCATTTGTAAGTGAAATACTTCTATTAATTTTTCATTTGGCATAACGATCCAGTACTCTCTGACACCAGATTCTTCGTAGATGCTATACTTGTCATTAAGATCCTTATTAGATGTGCTGGGCGATAATATTTCTATAATTAGGTCTGGTGACCCTGTGCAGCCTGCCTTATCTATTTTGTCGAGATCACAGATTATAGATAGATCTGGTTGCACAACTGTAGTTGCTGTATTTTTCTTTTGATTGTGGAAGGGAAGTACTACATCAAAAGGAGCATGAAATATTTTACAAGTTTTATCTTTTAGATAGATGTATAATTCTCCATGTAGAAGACTGCTAATCTGCTGATGGGCCGAGGAAGGTGCAGGTGTCATTTTAAATATTCTCCCACGTATAAGCTCTACCATATGATCGAATTCAAACCTCAGGTAATCCGAGTAGGTGTAGGGTTGATTATAACTTGTATTCGGTTCCTTTACAGTATGAGCTTTTTCATCATTCATTGATAATTGCTTAGGAGTCTTTTAAGATTTCAGACAGATTTATTTTTAATTCTGGAAAAATAATGGGACTTACAATCTCATCAGAAGTGTATGTTTTTATCCGTCTATATTTTGAGTTCTCGAGATAGAATACTTCAACCAATTTTTCATTTGGCATAACGATCCAGTACTCTCTGACACCAGATTCTTCGTAGATGCTGTACTTGTCATTAAGATCCTTATTAGATGTGCTGGGCGATAGTATTTCTATAATGAGGTCTGGTGGTCCTATACATCCTGCCTTGTCTATTTTATCGAGATCACAGATGATGCATAGATCTGGTTGCACAACTGTAGTAGCTGTATTTTTCTTTTGATTGTGGATGGGAAGTACTACATCAAAAGGAGCATGAAATATTTTACAAGTTTTAGTATGCAAATAATTTGCTATTACTCTAAGAAGCTCTCCACTGATCTCCTGATGTCCAGAACTTGGTGCTGGAGTCATTTTAAACAATTTACCTCTAATCAGTTCTACCATATGATCGTACTCAAAATTTTGATAATCTGCATACGTGTACGATCCTCCATACGTTGATGTCGGTTCTTTCAAGGTAGGTGTGTTCTTATCTTTCATTTCTATAAAGATAGCTAAATAAGTAACCCGTATCAAGACTGTGATAATCTGACAACAAACACAAAAAAAACCAGCCACAAAGCGCAGCTGGTTTTTTATATTATATAAGCTAAAGTAGATTATAACGTAACCCTAATGTTTCTTTTTTACAGAGGCTATCTTATCATTAGTAGCCATCATGTCTTGCATGATGTGCATAACCTCTTCCAAGTATATGTCTTTCTCAAGTGATTTAATCCACTCTTTATTTCTCTCTATTCTAGATTCATCGAAGTTGATATAATCTGTGTCGATCTTAAGATTTTCTATAGTGAGGTTCTCTATCTTATCTTCGAATAATCCCTCATATTTTTTTGCTTCTTTTTCTCTCTGATCCATATAAGCAGAGTATCCTTCATAACTGATAGGGTACTGCGTATTGTCTTTATTGTCTTTTAATCTTTGAGCATTTTCTAGAATCAAATTGAAGTCAGAATTTTGACTTATTCTTTGCTGGCTTTTCTCGATAATCATTTCCTTATCACTGATGTTGTATACATCCTGTCCATACTCTACTGGCTTTATTTCAGACCATTCCATAGCATAATCATAATCCTTCTCACCGGTATCTATGTAGTGATAGTTGTTAGGTAAGATGATATCTGGAACTACACCTCTAAGCTGAGTAGATCCACCATTGACACGGAAGAATTTTTGCATTGTGATCTTAAGGTTACCTAAGTTTAGGTTTTCTTGATCTCTATAGAATCTATCTAAGTCTACGAATCTTTGTACAGTTCCCTTTCCGAATGTGGACTTGCTACCTACGACAATGGCTCTATTGTAATCTTGTAATGCAGCAGCTAATATCTCTGAGGCAGAAGCACTGAACTGATTGACCATGACTACCAATGGTCCCGTATAATGCACTTGTGGATCTTCGTCTTCATATAAGTAGGCATCTTTTCCACGAGGCTTAACTTGTACTATAGGTCCTTCCTTTATAAATAATCCACTCATATCTACCACGTCCTTAAGCGAACCTCCCCCGTTACTTCTTAGGTCGAGTATGATACCATTGACATTTAGGGCATTAAGCTTTTCTATTTCTTTTCTAATATCAGTTGCGCAAGAATTCCCATCTTCTTTTTCGAAACTACTATAGAACTTAGGTAAACTTATGTAGCCGATATTCTCAGCAGTCTTAGGAATATCCAGAATAACTGATCTTGCAAATGCATCATCGATATTGACCACATCTCTCACGATTGTAATATCCTCAATGGTGCCGTCTGGTTTCTTGACTGTTAAAACAACTTTAGTGCCCTTGTCTCCTCTTATCTGTCCTACTACATCATCTAATCTCCAGCCTGTGATATCTATAGGCTCACCATCCTCTTGCTTCACGGAAGTGATTAGATCATCTACACCTAAGTCTTTTCCTTTCCATGCTGGTCCACCTGGTACGATAGACACCACTTTAGTATACTCATCTTGTGGAGATAATCTTGCACCTATCCCTTCGAGCTTACCGCCCATACGTATATCAAAATCTTGCTTTTCCTTAGGAGAGAAATAGTCAGAATGTGGGTCGAATAGATGCGTCAGAGAATTAACATATCTCGCAAACTTATCCGTACGTCTATCTTTCTCTAATGTTGCAAACCAGTTAGTGTATGATTTCTTCATTGCTTTGAGTGCATCACTTTTCATTTCTTCAAAAGACTTAAGCGGTTCTTTGACCTTTTCTTTTTCGTCTATTAGAGAGACCTTTTGCAATTCTTCTTCAGTTTTTAGAAATTGAGTTTCCCTTTTTTTTCTTTCTCCTAATTCATCGTTATTTTCCTCTGCTTCTTTTTCTAATTTGATTCTTTTTTCTTGAGCTGAAACTTTATCGTCCAATCTATTGACGAGGTCATATCTGAGAAGCTTTTTCCAGAATTCTTTGAGTGTAGCTTCATCAGTAGCATAAGTTCTCTTATCGCTATCCATTTCGATATAGATATCTGAAGTAATATCTAAATCTTCTTCTATAATTTCTTCATATATTTTCCTTGCTCTTTCTCTTGAGTTATCTATGATTCCTATAGATTTTTCGAAAAACTCAAAGCTTTTATCCTTTGTCTGATCATCTATTTGTGTCTTGTATTCAGCAAGTATATCTACTTCTGATTGTATGAGAAACCTTTTTCTGTTATCTATAGAACTGAGGTAATTTTCAAAAGCTTTTTCTGAGAACGAATCATCCAATATCTTTGGCTGGAAGTGATAGACCTCTAAGTATTGTAGAATAGCATTCAGGATCAATGGTTCCTTCTCTTGGAGGGTAGACCCGGGATAGAAGGCACTAAAGTATACTGTGCTCGACATTAAGAGAGCGAAGACAAATTTTTTCCAGTTCATGCTTATTTTTTTATGTCAAAAAGGAATCTTTCCTTTTCTATAATCTCATTATTAATCTCTTCAATATTAAAAATAGGGATACTAATTATCCCATACTAATAATCTTTATCTCTACTCTTTGGTTCTTTTTTCTTCCTTTTTCACTACCGTTACTAGCTATAGGCTTTCTTTTTCCATAACCTTTATAACTTATTCTCTGTAGTTCTATACCTCTAGATATCAAATAGTCTGCCACAGCTTTAGCACGAGCCTCAGATAGATCATCACAATAGTCATGATCTCGAGGCACACCATTGGTATGACCACCTAATTCTATTTTTATATCGTCATTGGTATTGAGAAACTCATATACCTCGTCTAACACGCCGTATGACTCTTCATTAATTGTCGTCGTGTCTGCAGCAAAGTATAAGTGATCTATTCTGATCTTTTGACCTCTTCTCATCTTTTTACGATCGAGAGCGAGGACATTATCTTTTTTCGGTCTCTTGTAAATGACTGTATCGACTTGATTTTCTACAACTTCACGTTTAAATATTTTTTGCTTTTTTGCTTTGGCTTTATGTGCAGGCATTTTCTTCAAAATCTTCTCTCTTGGATCACGGACCTCCTTAGTATACACGAGAAAATTTTCTTCACATGGTACGATTTCTATATCAGAAGAGTTATCGAGTAAGATGTGTCCATTATATGGGAATAATAGTGGTGTCTTGTAGAATGCTTCTAAGGTAATAACGGTGTAATCTGCATTTGGCTCAAATTGAAATACATATTCTTTCCATTCTGAGTGGTCGACAGGAAGTGATTCACTTAATAATTGAGAGTCTCCACAATATCCATTTCCTCCCCAGATACGAAGAACAGCTGGCGTCGTAAAGCTTGCTTCGCCGATATTTCCTATAGTTCTACTATTGTAGGTACTGGATCTAGATAGGTATATAGAGAAAGTATAACATCTTCCAACTCGTAGGGGTGTAGATAATCTTTGGGAGACAGACTCCCATGATTCGGAGTCTCTCACAACCATTCCTAAGTAGGTTTTGCCATGGGCAGTTGCGACTTCATTGTCCCAATATGCGGTATCTCTTGTGGCTCCTCCATGTATATCAGGAGGTGTGGCGGAAGGAAAATTGATTTGTCCACAATCATACCAGCCTTTGATGCTTGAGTTGTTATTAGAAGCTCCATAGTGGGCTCTATCTTCAAATGAAGGATTCTTAAGATAGATATCTTGAGCTTGAGTAATTACCAAAGTAAAAAAGAAACATACGGCAAGTGAGGCTTTCTGAATAATCTTAATAGTCTGCATACTTCCTTAGATAAGTTTGTCTTATTGATATCAATATAATACAATTAATGTGAAACTTAATTCATTTGTTTCTGAGTGGACTACTATTATAGAAATATTAACTGAAACGATCTACGAACGTCGATTATTCTGAATATGTACAGTTTAATTGAGATTTAATAAGTTGCTGCAAGTTAGTACTGCCGACAATGGAGGTAGGTGTTTCTAACGCAGAAATTTACTAATTCTCTTGTCAGATATCTGACATTCTAAGGTTAGAATGGCATTAAAGATAGAACGGTATAGATTGTGAATAGTTAGCGATGAAATAGGGAAAATGTAATCTAAATGAAGATTTTTTCTATGATATTTTCGCCTCCAACTTTCAGAATAAGTAGATATTGACCCTCATCGATATTTGAGATATCAAAGGAAAATTCATTGAGCCCTTGATGCACAGTAGATTTAGTGACCTCTTGGATTAGGACACCCTGAGAGTTATAGAATCCTCCTTCTATTTTTGACGAATGATTAATCACTAATCTTAGATTTACATTTTCTGTATCCGAATCAGTATAGATGAATTTATGTACATCTGTTTTAGGCATGATCATCTCGCCTATTTTGATCTCTAATACTGGACTTAGGACTTTTTGTATGTCATTTTTGTAAGAAGTTAGTCTATAGAGGACGACTCCTTTTGTTAGAGTTTCTTCTTCATTATACTTGTAATACTGTATATCAATATCTTCCGTGGTTAATAGCACTGCTACATCTTTCCACTTCTTATTGCTAGACATCTGTCGCTGGAGTGTATAATAATCGCATTCTACAGGAGTGTAGTTGATATTAAGTTCTATGGACTCTATACTTATCGATTGCGTAATGTTTGCTTTGTAGATAGGGAAGTTCTGAGCATTACCAGCAGTAATAACAGTCATATAGGCTATACATGTTATCTGCAGATAAAATATGAAATTGCTTTTGCTCATCTCTTTGACTTCCTTATAAACTTATCATTACTATACAAGCAATATATGCTGGTATTTAGGTTGTAAGAATTAATATTCCAAAAGAGTGCCAAGTTTTACGAAAATCATATGCAGAGTGTTTATATCACAATATGATTTAGGAATGCATGGATGTATGTCATGTATATTACACATTCATGCGACCAGATTAGCAATCCAAACATAGACTAATTAGATTGCTTGGATATATTACTTTACGACGATAATTTTTTCGGTAAGAATTTCTTTACCGCCTATTCGAGTGCTAAGAATGTATGTGCCTGAATCCAGAGCATCTGAGCTAAAAGAGAATTCGATTAGCCCTACTTTTTTTGGTCTATCATCATATAGTAACTTAACGAGCTTACCATTCATATCTGACAATTGGATGTGTATAGGGTCATAATTGATTACCTCAAAGGAAATCTTTGATTTGTTGATAATTGGATTTGGAGCTATGGTCATTTTCTGCTGGGCTATTATGTCCTCTGTCGATGATACTCGATTAGGCTTAGATAACTGACTTACGTAACTAAATGCTCTGCTATTAATAGCACCGAAGGTTCCACTTATCCATATAATACCTGGCTCGTTATACTGTCTTTGACAACCCATATAATCACCCCATCTTTCGTCAGTTCCATTGAGATCATCTATATGTGATAGGCCTTCTTTGATCTCAATAGGTGCAGAATATTCCTCTGCATTATCGAAGTAAAAGGCTGATATCCCAGGATTCTTATCTATAGCAGAATGAGACGCTGCGATGATACATTCTCTGTCTTCTACCTCTGTGCCTGTCCATGCGATACCAGGATATCCATATTCGACATTAGACCCACCTATTAGAGTTCCTCTTATATCCTTATCTCCTGATATGTTTTCAATTATTCCATGATACACATCGGCGAATCCAGTGTTATAGTTTATGGTATTTCCTACAAATTGTATATGGTCATTTATAAAAAAACCATCTAATATTCTTGCATCATTAGTCTGTAGAAGTCCTTGAGGCTGGTTAGCAACAGGGGGTGCTCCATAGGAGAAATCTGCATTTCTAACATCAATTATTAGTTCAGCATCATCCTGCTGATCTGTAATTTCTGCTACGAATATTGTATCAGTCTCCATTGAAAAATTTAGAGAAGAAAGAAAATATTGATTATTACCCAAATTTTCATCTGCATACTTAATAGGACATAAGTTTCTAATAGATATGCCATCATAAGTGATATCAGACCACTGTCTTATATCCAAGTCGTCTCCATTGTATCCAGAATTCTTATCTATTTGATATATAAATGTCTCTGTAAAGCCTTCTTGCCATGATACGTTATCCTGTATCATGTTAAGCGTAAGAAATAGCTCATTATTAGTCAAGGAAATCATCGGATAATCAGACCATGTATTGTCTTGTCGTGGGTTACCAGTAATTTCGTATAGGTTCCATGTTGAATTAACTTCATTAGTCTGTGAGAACCCTATGATGATCTCTGATGTCTGGCTATTATTTCCTGCTAAGCATACAAATACAAAACGATCAGATACAGGATCATACATAGTCCTAGGGTCAAACTTAAATCTACCCTCAGCTAATGCACCAGTAAAATTTTCTAAGGTTCTGTTTCTGATTAATGTACCATCTGTATTTCTCATAGATACATTACTATTGACAACTGACAGAATTTCTCCGGTATTAGATACTGCAACATGATTATCTTCAGGTATGGATCCATCTGCACTATTACTATCAAAACCTGTCATAATCTCTGGGGGATCTGCTAATCTTTTTCGTGGTGCCTCTATGTTGTATTGTTTCGGATATTTCTTGGACATTTGTTCTTTGATCTGTTCCAGCTTGGTAGAGCTTTGCTTTGGGCCTTCCATATATTTCATATCAGGACGGAAGTCTGGCCCTAAGTTATTGACATCTATGACCTCGGATCTTGGAATAGGATCGAGTTTCTCTGACTTATAGTCTAGCTGAGCGTTACTTACTATTGTAGCTGATACAATTATTAATAGTGATAATAATGTTTTCATAGAGATAAATATTCTATACAGATAATTGAGTAATAATTAATATTGGTGTCAATATAACAATGTTATTCTCAAAACTACCAAAATCCATTGCATAATCAGATGACTTGTAGTAACATATACAAGCTAAAACCAAGAAGTACAACTCCTGAGAGGTTAAATACATAGTTAGCGATTCTTGGTGTCAATTTAGATTTAAGCTTATCGGCAAGAAAGATCTTTGTACTATCAGATATAATAATGACAACCAATATTGTAAAAAGCAAGATAAAAGCATCCGTGGCACCTACATTTCTTCCAATGATATATGTAGATATAACACTCATCCAATATATGAATGTGAATGGGTTAGCACTGTTAACTGTAAATCCCTTAATACCAAAAGCGATATAGTTCTTAGCAGATAGCTTCTGGGAATTGTATTCTATAGTAGGTGTTTTTATCATAAGATATATTCCAAATATCGCTAATACTAATGCACCAGATATGCCCATCCAAAATATAAATGAAGGCGCTTCTATAGTTGACTTAATAGAATTAATAAAAAAATAGAATACCGAAATAAAAAGTATGTCGCTTATCCATATGCCTGCGCCTACTGTCATCCCTGCTCGGACACCTTTCTGTATAGATGTCTCTGTGAGTGCTATAAATATAGGTCCTAAGGAAAACGCTAACCCAAAACCTAAAATCAATCCTTCTAAAAAAAATGACATATGATTATTTAGCTCATAATACTGACTATTATTTTTCTTGGTCCTCCTGCATTTCGGAATTCACAGAGGTAGATCCCTTGCCAAATGCCTAAAGCTAATGAATTATTAATAATTGGGATAGATATGGAATGACCTATCATGCTGGCCTTAATATGTGCCGGCATATCATCTGGACCTTCCATAGTATGCGTCAGAAATGGCATGTTTTCTGGTACTAACTTGTTGTAGATAGATTCGAAATCTACTCTGACATCAGGATCAGCATTTTCATTGATAGTAATTCCTGCTGAGGTATGTTGTATAAATATGTGGATGATTCCATTATCAGGGAGGTCTGGCAGCTGAGTTAAGATCTCATTGGTTACAATGTGGAATCCTCTCGATCTGGAGCTAAGTGTTATCTTATAATGAGAGCAAGACATTATCCACGGATCTTAGAGATAGGAGGACACTTCAGCTGGCCGATATATCTCATTATTCCAAAACTAAAGAAATATACAACATCGTTACTCTTCCCATTGCCTCGCTGGAGTCCTGCAGAAGCAAAATCTGGATCTAATGATCGATTAGACAAGTCTACGGCTACAGCACCTCTCTGAGAGCTGAGTGTAGAGAATTCTGGGTAAGCTTGACTTACATCATCTATATAATCACTGAATACATTTCGTCCACTTATCTGAGCATTGAGACTCCAGTCTCTATTGATATCCCATTTTAGTCCTATTCCATATAAAAATGCAGCCGTCATAAGTCCGTATTCATTGCCTTGAAATTGTCCTTCAGTACCGAATTCTCTTAGATTGTAAGTTTCCCCATCCAGTTTTGTCTTAGGGTTAAATCTCATCATAGACATACCACCGAATAAGTAAGGTGTATAGTACTCATCCTCACTACCATGGATGTATGGGAAGAAATTAAATTCTAGTACAACGCTTCCATCGATGATATTAGAATAGAAATCTAAGTTTCTATTTTTTTCAAATGCGTTATTAGAGTTGCTGTCAGAAGCACTTATGCGAGCATAATCTAAAGATCCAGCTAAGGATAATCGCTCATTATAATTCCTTCTGAATTTTAAACCTATGGCATAACCAGGCTTGGAAAGGTTATAGCTTGTATTTAAATCTCCAAAATAGTAAGCTATACCTACATGACCCCCATACTCTATACCTTCCTGACTTTGGAGTGTAGAACTTAGAAATAGGCATACAAAAACAATTTTTACTGATATCTTCATTAGCTAATCTGTATCATAAGACTTATAAGACCTATAGCTAAACGGATAGCTTTGTCTGTCTGGTATTTAATTATCAAGATTGTTAATTACTTCTATAAAACCACAAAAATAATAATGTAGTCAGGATAGTCATGCATATCCAAATAAGTATATTTAATACGGATCTATTCCCAGCCTTTACTGTTATACTTTCAGAGTATATGTCTTGCAGATATACATCATCATTCATTTTGACTATAAGCTCTATATCTCCATTCATATCACTTAGTGATACTTCATTGCTTCGATTCCATATTGTCTTAGTCTCTCCATCACTATTGATATAGAAAGTGTAATACAGCTTATTTGTGAGATAATTATTTGTCTTAAGCTCTAAATGATCTGAGTTGCTCCTATTTACAAAAGCATCTACTGATGGTAATGTAATGTCACGACTGACCTTCTTGTTTATATGCATAATCCCTTTGTCTGTAGTGGCCCAGATTTTATTATCAATAATATATAGTTTTCCAGAGCTAATAGAGTCGCATAGTGGTATTATGTGTGATATGGAAAGTCGATCTCTATTAAGAGAAAGTCTATGTACATAAATAATAGATTTGGAAGTTAAGGTTACGACGTGATCGTCCATTAGTAAAATATCATGAACGATAGTCTTATTTATATTCACATTGATTTCCGTCTCATCTTCAAGATCATAAGATTTTAATCTACCCTGGTTGTGATAGTAGAGAAGGCCATTTATTATAGAGTGATTTTGACTCTCAGATATATCAGAATTCAGCAATTTTACAAGTCGATTATTTTGCATCTCGTAGATTCCAGTGGCAGAAAGTGCATAGACATCATCACCATTAATGATCACCTTGTAGAAGTGATCATCTGTCTCATTTAATTTTATGTCATCTTTATACAGGCTTAGATTTGTACACGTATATTGATCGAGAATATATTGAATTGATTCGTCAGTAATAACCGCTTTTCTCTTGAGTAGTCTTGCGTTCTTTTTTGAGAGTTTTTCTATATATCCCTCATAGATAAGGTTTATAATTTCTGACTCTTGACTGATATGCTTTGGAGCTTTAAGATTTGTTTTTATTTGCCAAGAATTATTATTGAGTTGGTAGACATTTTCTTTGTCTGTAGTGTATATTTTTTCTCTTATTTTATAGAGATTATTAGTCTCAGGAGTTGGTAATGGAATGATTAGATTTGTTAATTCAGGTCTGATTATTATCCTTTGATTTGTAATTACATACAATGTGTGATTCTGGTCTATAGTGAAGCCTCTCAATTCTTCATGTCTAAGCAAAGGGACTTCCCAATCGTAGGTAATATTCTTATCAGCGAATAGTATATCACTATCAGTCATGTAATAGTATGTACTATCTGTCATTTGGAAATAAGATATGACTTTGTTTAAGTGGTATTCTTTCACATTTCTTGATGATAAATGATTTCTATCATTAAGAGTTCCATTGTTGACTTTGACATCACTTGTTTTTCTATTTAACTGAAGATAGCCACCTTGTGCTATAGGATATTCGAAGAATGTATCTACATAAGATTTATAATTATTACTAATGGTTACATCAAAATCATTGAATTTTGAGATAGACTCTAATTTTTCAGAATGGAGTTCGAATAAACCATTTTGAGACAATATTATTAGGTAATTGTCATCATTGATCATAATGTCAATTGGAACTATAGAATCAGGTAGCGATACAGGGATGTAAAATGGTTGTGCATTCAAATTTTGGAACAGAAAAGACTGTCCAATAATTATGAATAAGACAAATAGATATTTGACTGACAAAGTAATAATTTATTTAAGCTCTTAATCCTGACGTATACTCCCCAAGATGGATACATATTATTAATTTTTATTAGTATTAAACGATAATAACATTACAAGTCATCAAGGTTCTACAACTAATATTTAGATAACACATTAATCAAAAAATTAATATGATTGAATATCTAAAATTAGCTTCATTTTTTTATTGCTTATCGAAGAATTTTGTGCTCGCATCTATGTCATATTATATTATATTTTAATTACCTTCGTGCTTTGACGGATCATTATATTTATTTTAAAACTCAAACTCAAACTCAATCCATAATGAATCTCTTGACGAATCAAGCTATTGCTAGATACTCAAATGTATGTAGCAGTTACACCAGCAAATTATTTTCCTCCCTATTTGTATTATTATTAGTGACGAGCGGTGCTTATCAAAGTACGGCGCAGATAGGCTGTAATGACAAAATCAATATGTCTCAAGGAGATGATTGTGATGGAATTACCCAATTGACCCCACAGATGTTATTAGAAGGAGATCCAGCGGGAGACTTCGAAATAGACTTAGAGGTCATTTTTAATCCTAATCCATTTGTTACGCAATACAAAGCC
>Ga0209187_1000912_pt1 | contig 40897 bp, 35 predicted proteins | sample BantaG_FD_187430 | JGI IMG/M metagenome (GOLD analysis project Ga0209187, IMG submission 187430) | Marine algal microbial communities from Bantry Bay, Ireland - BantryBay_4 metaG (SPAdes) (version 2) | ecosystem: Host-associated > Algae > Red algae > Unclassified | place: Bantry Bay, Ireland...
CGCTTCCGGGTCAGTTGTTGAGGTGTGCGTCTTGTTCGATCGTTTCTGGCCCTTGAAATCAACTTCGGCGTTGCGGCTCTTGAACCCGTTCCCATCACCAGGACCGTCACTCCCGCCCGGGTCGTCAGGATCATGGTTGGGTTTGAAACTTTTGTTCGACGCCCACGCCTGCAGGACTGTGCCGTCGACCGAGAAATGTTCTGATGACATGTAACGCCGAAGACGAGCCTGTTTCACGACCGCGGCGAAGAACCGGCCAGCGATGTCATGATCCAACAGACGCTGCCGGTTCTTTGTGAATGTCGTTGGATCAAACGCGCGGTCATCAATCGCCATGTCCAAAAACCATTTGAACAACATGTCGTAATTCAAACGCTCACAGAACGCGCGCTCAGACCGCATCGAATACATCGCCATCAGAACCGTTGCTTTCAACAACTGCTCCGGCGGCACCGAACGCCGGCCACCCGACGCGTACATCGCATCAAACTCGCCATCCAACTCGGCGAGCACTTCCTCGACAACGACCCGGATCCGGCGGATCGGATGATCCGCCGGGATCAGATCTTCGGTGCTCAAAGAGCTCAACATTGACAACTGACGATCCGGTGTTCCACGCATCAACCAAGCATGACGAACCCCAAACCAAAACGCGAGCCCTTTTTCAGCACCCTGCTAGGGAAGGTTCAGTCACAGCAACTTCCTCCCATCCGACGATGCAGGGAACAGCTACTGCTGTGTTCCGCACCGGCTGCTCACCATTCCCGACGTTCTGGAGACGACCGCAGCCGTTTCGATTGTTTCCGATGGAGGAAAACAGACACCGGAGCGGCGCGAGCTTGGCCTGAGCGTTGGAACCCGGACCGACAATCGCCTTCAGCTCTCCGGTCCGGGTACGTCGAGTGTCCTGACCAAGGATTGTGACCGGGAGATTGTCGTCTTCGATTGGTTTGCCTTCGTTGACTACACCGACCCGGTCATTGGCTGCACCCGGGACGAGACGCAATCGCTGGCCGGCAACTACCTGGTGACCGGTTCCCTTGACGGCCTTCCGTCCATTGCCAGTTCCGCAGCAACACCCGAAGCCGGCCAGGTGCTGGTCACGCCGCTCAGTCAGCCGGGATACCGCACCGAGATCTCCGGCCAGGTCTTCGGTTTCGCTCAGACGATTGTTGGAAGTCGAGATTTCTCGCTGTCGCTCAGTCAATATGACCGACTTGTTGTCGGTCAGATCATCTATGCCGACAACCAAGGGGCGTGGCCGGTCATCGGCCGGGCGTCGTTGTCGGACAACCAGTGGCTCCTGACTGAGTTCATTCACCGACGACATACTTGCCTCGGACTACTGTGGTCAGTCGGCGGCCATGACGCTGCTCGATGTGGACGGATCTTCGGCCCAGATCCAGTTTGAGAACGACGGCGGCGTTGACACGATCGAATCGTCGAGCGTGCCACCAACCGAAGTAAACCGCAGCGGAAACCTCATCCTGATGGATGCTCCCGGATCCGGCCGTGGAGTTGTCAACGACTGCCACACCCAGGTGGTGGTCTTCGACGGGATCGCCTTTGTTGACTACCTCGATGGCCGCTTCGAATGCTGGGGCTGGGAACATGGGTCCCTGGCCGGCAACTATGTGATGCCAGGATCGTCCTTGTTGAGGAACTTGCGGGACCCGGATCTGACCTCACATGATTCGAGCTTGCTCCCCGAGCCCTCGCCGGTGGCAGCCACTGACGAGCCTGCGGAGGGGGCGATGTCCGCGGCCGCGGAGCAGTCGGCCGAGGAGGCGATGCCAGCAGTTGCGGAGGAGTCTGGAGGGGAGTCAGCGACGGGCTCAGATGGGCTCGTCATTCCCGCAGTCTCGCGAAGTGCAGATTTTGCCTACGTGGTGACCTACGCCCTTCCCCGATCTGAACCAGCGACCTATGACCGTCCCGGAGGCGCTCAGATCGTGCCGGAGTATGTCTGGCCCGATGGCACCGCGTATAACTACGCGCTGGCAAACCCCACCTACCACGGCAATCCGCTCACGCTCCAAGTTGTCCGAGGTGCGCCCGGTGACGAGTGGATCGAAGTGCAGTTGCCGGTTCGTCCCGCCGGCACGACTGCGTGGGTCAAAGCGGTCGATTGGAACTGGAGTAGTACCGATATCCGGGTCACGATCAGCCTGAGCAACCGGAAGCTGGAGGTGTTCCAGGGCGGCGCGTTGATTCGGGAACCTCTGGTGCACGTTGGCTCCGAAACCCGCCCCACACCATTGTTGTCGATGGGCTACGTCGATGAGTTGGTGAGCAACGAAACCGACGTCATCAGCTTGGGTCTGTATGCCGATGAGATGCCGGGCGAGTACTTCTCCGGGTTACCGAGGGTCGGCATCCGGGGATGGAACCGGCCAATGTCAGAGGATCAGACAACCTCAGGCTCGGTCCGGGTTACCGAAGCCGTCTTCGCTGAACTCCAGCAACACTTGGCGCCCGGCACCATCGTGCAAGCCGTTCCGTAAGGCTGGCTCCGCGCCGCAGGAACCCAGCGACTACTGCTGGCGGGTCTCGTCGTTGCGTTGGGGCTTGTGGTTGCCAGGTCGTTGGAGGCGAGAACCTCGACGGGCGAAGATGGCGGCGCCAACGGCAGCGACGGTCAATCCGGCTCGGCCGAGGCGCCGCATACCGCGTCCTTCGCCCACCGGAATCACGCCGGTGACCACGCCCAGAATCAACAGTCCGGCAACGACGGCAAGAATGGTCCATCGCGTCTTTTCCGAGATCTGATTGCGCGACGACACGGGTGAATTCTACCGCTGGTGCGGGAAGCGACGGCGGCGCCGGGCAACCGGCTTTCACTCCCGTTGCGGGCGGTCTTGCGGCTTTCGGTTCTCGGTCCGGCTTGCGGGTCGACCGTTGGGCGGAAGCTCGTTGGCGGTTGCGGGACGCGTCAACCAGACCGAACTGGCTGCATCCCAGATCACGGTCTCCCTGGCGTCATGAACCCTCCGATGGCAACTGCCACAGAGCAGGACGAGCTGATCGATATCGGTTGTGCCTTGGACCGGGGAGTGCCAGGGCCATTGGTGGTGGGCGTGACACAGGTGGGCGGCTGCACCGCACAGAACGCAGCCCCGGTCCCTGACCATGAGCGCCAAAAACTGCCCGGCGCTGGCATGTCTGCGTCTTCGGCCGAGCCAGAGCGGTTGCCCGTTGGTGCCGAAGAGCAATCCAACCAGATTGCCGTGGTTCAGGTACTTGGCCAGTACCGCATCGGCAATCGGCCCGGTGCCAATCTGTTCGGCAAATGCCTCGGGGCAGGCTCCGGTCAGCTTGTCCAACGTCACCGTGACAACCACCGTTGGGCGCGACAGGCCGGAGGAGGCCTTCCGATTTTCGGATCGGGTTTCCGGACTGGAGGTGAGCCGCTCGATGATTGCATCGAACAGGCGCTGATCATGGGTCCGCGAATGCTGGCCCGCCGGAAGGTCCCGTCCGCCGTCAGCCCGATACATTCGGTCGGCGTGGGCGAGCGCTTCGTTCCATAGGGTGTCCACGGATGCGTGATCGCCGAGCAGCGTTATGGCAGCCATGTCATCGGCGGTGTCGAACCGCCGAGCACTCCGAAGCCGCCGCTGCCGAGCGTGCCGGTCGTTGACCGAGCGGGCGTTTTCTCGACCATGCAACCAGTCCCGCGCAATCTTGCGACCCTGGTCCGGTCCCGCCTTGCCGACCCGGCGAATCAACAGGTCATCAGTGAGCGCCTCGTCGTCAGACTTGGCCGCCGCGTCGGCCAGGACGTCAAGGGTCTCGCTGCTCAGATCCCCCGCAGCAAGCTTGTCGCCAAGGCCCGGATTGGCGGCAACCGCTTTGGCCCGCCGGGCTCTCCGGGCCTGATCACGTCGTGACGAACCGCGGCGCTTTGCCAACCGCCCGGCCCGCTTGGCATCACCGTCCGCGGCCACGACTCGAGCCAACGCAACCGACTCCACCGCATCCAACTGGTCCCGGAACCGTCCACACATCGCCACCACCGTGCTGACCGGCAAATCCGCAAGCGCAGCCGTGATGAGGTGCATCGCCGTATCAAGCTCGTGGGCTCGCAAGCCCTGGTCCGCAACTGCCATACCAAAGACAATAAGGAACCCATCTGACAGTTTCGCTACCACTCAATCCATAACAATGTCTTTGGGCAATCTCATGTCGCATGGATCGACGCCAACAGGTCGAGCCGGTCGACATCCGGGAGGTCACCCAGGCGGCCAGGATCCACAGGTGTGCCCCACTACGAGCACGAAGGCCACCCGTCCCAGCGCACAGTTGAAGGCCAGGTAAATGTCCTCGGAGAGCCGGGAGACGGATCGAGGCAGGAGCCATCCAGTGTGCACGCGCAGGGAGGCGCCAATCCGGATGCCGAGTCCCGAAACGAGCACACGAGCAAGCGAGTACCGATTCGAGGCGAACCATTCGCAGGATGGATTGCGGTCGGTATGCAGTCCTGACGAGCACCGAAAACGCAAACACCCCGGAACCGTTGAGATTCCGGGGTGTTCGAGATTACTGCGTTGGAGCGGACGACGAGATTTGAACCCGCGACCCTCACCTTGGCAAGGTGATGCTCTACCAGCTGAGCTACGTCCGCAGCGGCTGAGAAGTGTACCGACTTCCTCGGTGGTCGCAACCACCGATCACCGGCGTCAACTACTCAGGTCTCGTCCAGCGAGATCAGCACGGCGGTATCGGTCCCTGAGCCTTTGCCGATCATCTTTGCGGCTTTGCCCATCATCGTGATCATGGTGAACTGCACGCCGTACTTCTGCTTGACCAGCGCACTGATGCGGTCGAATTCGGACCCTTGGCTGGTTTCGGCCGTGCCGCTCACCGCCTGGGTGCCTGCCTTCACCTTCCCCTTCGAATCGCTGGGCTGCAGCATCACGTGCGAATCATTGCGGAGCCGCTTGACCTTCCAGCTCGACGACGCGGTGGTGAAGCCAACTTTGCCGTTGCCGGCGTCCACGATCCAGACCGGGAGCGACTTTGCGTCGCCGTTCTTACGGTAGGTGGTGAATGCAACGTATTTTTCATCATGAATCGCCATGGCCACAGGCTAGATCGCTGGCAGAACCTCAGCGGAATGGGTTCCCAGCATGATGCGCTACCGGAGTTCTCCACGAATGAAGACCAGACGTTGGACGACCGTGACGCCAACAATGGCCGCCCAGATCCAAAGAAGCAGCGTCGCGTGATCCCGCCACGCCAGAATCACCACGTAGGCCAGAATCGTTTCGGTCCCTTCGGCCAGGCCGGCAGGAAAGTGCAGGCTTCGACCGTCGCCTTGAACTTTGCGGGCTGCAGCAAGGCTCGACCACGCCAGAAATGCTGAGCCCGACAGGTAGTAGGCAAGAAACACCACCAGCGCGGCCAAACGCGTATCAGGTTCGGCCAGGCCGATGGCCACCAGCAGCCCGCCGTACACCGCAAAGTCCGCCATGATGTCGAAAAACCCACCGATGTCCGAAGCGCGGACGGCCTCGGGTCTGCTTCGTGCGGTCGGGCCGTCCAGACCATCGGCCAGCCGGTTGAGCAGCCACAGACCCAGACCGACAAACCAGTTGCCGCTGGCGACCGCTGCACACGCGCCCACGCCCAACGCCAAACCCGCGACGGTCAGGCCGTCGGCGGTGACCCCAAACGAGTCGAGCTTTGCCCCAACGGTCCGCAATGGCCCGTCGAGGACTCGCCGTATCGACGCGTCCAGCATCAGCGAGTGGTCTCTTGGCGCCGAGCCTGCATGCGCCTGGCCGCAAACCCGCTGCCAACCACCATCGCCACAAAGACGCTGGCGGCGGCGATGAACGCGGGACTGTTGGGCTCGTTGGCTCGGGAGGCCGCGAAGGTGCTGACCGCTACCGCGGGCATGATGCCAACAACGGTGGCGACGGCGTATCGACTCAGTCGAACCGAGGTCAGACCAATGGCGTAGTTGACGGCGTTGAACGGAAAGATCGGCATCAGCCGCAAGATCAGGACCGAGACGAAATCGTTCTTCTCAAACCAGTGGTCGACGCGTTGAAATCGTTTGCCCAGGAGTCGGGAGGCGGCGTCCTGGCCCAACACGCGTCCCACCAGGAACGCGAGGATGGCGCCGATGCTGGCGCCGACGGTGGCGGCCAGGAAGCCCTGGGGGAATCCGAATACTGCCCCGGCAATCAGCGTGTTGATGGTTCCGGGGACCATGAACACCACGGTCACCGCATACACGGCGATGAAGGCGGGCATACCCCAGGTGCTGTCGGCGGCGGTTTCAATCCAGTCACCGACCTGGCCGGGTCCAACGATGGCCACGGCGATTGCGGCGCCAACCACGAAAAGGACCAGAAGGCCCAGTCGCAAAAAGGCGCCCCGGCGGTCGTCGTTGGTGTGCTCCAGCGTGGCCGGGGTCGGGCTCGTCGATGACATGGATCAGTGAACCCGGACGACCAGTAAATGCTTCCCGTCGTTGGGATCAGACGTTGGGTTCAGACGATGGAGTCCACCGGCTTGGCCAGCAGGGTCCGGACCCGTTGTTCGAAGTGTTCCAACGGCTCGGTGGGGTAGTCGGGGTCGAAGCAATTCTGATCCCAGTTGGTGACAAAGTCCACGCAGTCCTGGTACCACTCGTGGTCTTTGTGGATGTCCCGCGCATTCTTGTCCTGGTCGTAGTGGTGCATCCAGTAGTAGCCCTGAAACAGGCCGTGATGCTTCAGGATCCAGTGGTTCTTCTCGGAGATGTAGGGGCGAAGCATGGCGGCAGCCACCTGCGAGTGGTTGAGCGGGCTGATGACATCGCCGATGTCGTGCAGCAGCGCACACACCACGGTCTCGTCGTCGGCGCCGTCGCGTTCGGCCCGAGTCGCCGACTGCAACGAATGGTCCAGCCGACTGATCTGATAGGGCGAGTCGCCAGCCATCGATCGCATCCAGTCGAGCATGCGGTCCGCCAGGCCGGCTGCGTTGTGTTGATCGTGTTCAAACACCAGGTCGTATTCTTCGCGCGTGCCGTCCTCCATGGCGATGAAGTCCACGGTCGCTGATGGGGTGGCTTGGGGGCTCATGATCGCTCTTCTTTCTGCGCGGCGAGCTCTCGCTCCAGCACAAACAGGTGATTGCGAATGTTGTCGTGTTCGAAGTATGCGTCCTGCAAATGCCGTCTGCCCGTTGGCTTGAATCCATCCCGCGCGTGCAACACCCGGTGCGACGCAACCAGGAGCACGTGGCCACCTTCGAGCCGGAAGCGGGCCTGATTGCGGCGGTCGACAATCTTCTGCGAAAGGTGGTGGTAGGCCCGGTAGAAGTCCGCAACGGTGGCGCCTGTGGGGTCCATGGGTTGCATGACCTGGTTGGAGTAGCGCAGCCGACTGACATCTCCTGCCGCGTTCAGCTCAACCATGGTTTCCACGGCGTAGGTCTCGGTCGTGTCGTCCCACATGCGGAACGGGAGCGCGGTGGTGGTCAGTGCGGCGAACAAGGCGGGCTCTTCGGCGCGCATTTCGGCCAGAACGCCAAAGCCGTCCACGATCACTGACAGGCCGTCGTCGACCTCGTTGGCCAACATGTGCAGCGCCTGTACCGACGGCGGCCAGGACATGCCCGCAAAGTCATTGTGTGGCGGCAGCGGGAGGTTGGTGTGCGCAACGTTGTAGCCACTGACATCGACCTCAACGTTGTGCACCCGCGCAAAGGACATCTCCCGCATGGGTCCCAGGCGCGGCGCAAAGTCCTCCAACGAGTTGGGCTCGGTTGGCGCGTCGGTGAGCACCAGGACGCCGGTGCTGAGAAACTCGCGTAGCGCCGGCACGGCCACGTCGGCCGAACTGAAGAAATCGGCGAAGTCGGCACGAATCGGCGAGAACTCTGATGACCAGTACCGCACCGCGGGTGCCGGGCGGCCGTCAATCGCGTGCGCAATCAGTGTGGCCGTCATTGTGGTGATGTGGCCGTCGGGCCACGTCACCGTCAGGGTGTCGTCCTGGAGGGTCGCGGTGGTTGGGGCGAGGTCCACCGGCACCGAGGTGAGGTGGAACTTCTTCTCGCCGGTCTGCACCACCCGGCACTCATCGCATGGGCAGTTGTCGCGGAGCCAGAGGTGGGGCAGGGACACCGGCGCATCCCGGTTGAGCGCCGGCCAGCGAAGTTCAACGCGGTCCGGGCCGATGGATGCCGAGGCTGCGGTCCGGCCCGACGGGTGCACTGCGGTGGAACCGACCGCATCAGAGGTGGTGGTCATCTGAATTGACTTCCCCTTGCTGTAAAAATCCGCCCGTGTATGCCGCCCATGACCGTCCGAAGATGGCCGTCCGAAGATGGCCCGTCAGAAGGTTGCCAGATCCTATCTGTCGGCGTCGCCGCCAGGAAAGCATGGGTCACACATTGAGTTGGAGTGACCGGACTCCCGGCGGCGGCATCTTTGGGATCACCGCATGGATTGGCTTGGGCGATTGCGACTGGGAGGGCTGCGCGCCATCGACCGGCGGCTTCAGCCTGCGCCGGACCCGTGATACGACTGTCGGCCGGTCCGACCCCCGATCTCCGTTGAGCGTTCGGTAGAACCCACGCGACAAACACCGGTTGCCGATCGTCCGGCTAAAGCGACCGCCATCGCGGTCCGATGCAGTACTGCACGCAATCACTGCGTGACACTGCGTGACACTGCGTAACACTGCGTAACATTGCATAACACCACGACGACGAAGGACTCCACTATGGGCATCTTTGACAAAGCAAACGAGATGAAGGACAAGGCCGCGGGCATGGCTGATCAGGCCAAAGATCTGGCCAGCAAGGTTCCTGGCGGCGAAGGCATTGCCGCCAAGATCGACGAGGTGACCGACAAGGTTCCCGGGATGTCCAGCGAAGGTGAAGGTGCCGAGGGCGAAGCACCTGAGGCTCCTGCGGCTGAATAATGCTCTGGTCGCTCCATGCGGCCGAGAAGTGAATTGACGAACCGGGTTGCTGCGTACGCGGCGCCCGGTTCTGTCGTTTTCGGTGCTTGGGGCTGTTACCGCGACTGGGCGGTGGCGCGGGCCTTGAGGCCCAACAACTGACGCCGGACCATGAGCCCATCGCCCAGCAGCAACGCCCGGGCGGCCGCCGCCCCGCCCGGCCCGTCTATACGGATGCGGACCCGGCTGACCAATCGGGTGGCAGTATCGGGGGTGCGGTGGTCCACCGGGTTCAGGCGATACGCCAGCGTGAACCCAATCCTCCCCGGTTCCTGCCTTGGTGCGGCCAGGTCCAGAACGTAGCTGGTCGGCGGCTCCACAACGGCGGCGGTGAAGGACAATGGGCCGGCAGGAACCGGCTCGCCAGCCGCGGAAACCGCCCACTCCGGATGGATCCCAGTTGCGCTTCTGCGGCCCAGATTGTCCAGCAGGTCGTAGCTGTACCAGCCGGCCCGGCCCAAGCCCATCTGCGCCAGAAAGGCGAAGATGCGCTCCGGTGCCGCGTTGATGGTGATGGCCCGCGTGCCCACTTCCTGAGCCGTTTCAATCAGGTCATCCCCGGGCATGGTCGCGTTGATCTCGTCGGGGCTGGCTCCCCAGTGTCGAAGATCAATCATCGAAAAAACAGTGCCACGCAAGAAACTGTGTCACGCGACAGGCCGGGCGGACGGGTCCAGTGGCATGCTTCGGTCAATGAGTTGCGCAGCACCCATGTCGCTACCCTGCCCGGCTCCGGGAGTGGACTCGGCGCTTCGATTTGTGACCGACCATCTTGTGGGCTACGTCTGCGACGATGTTGCGTCCTCCCAACGATTTCGCGGTGGCCAGGAAGCAGCCGAGTTGGCGCTGCAGCGATTTGACGTGACCGGGTATGCGGCGCGCCGCAACGAGGTCTACCCGCAGGAGCGGCGGGGTGCTTCACAACTGTCGCCCTACATTCGACACGGTCTGCTTCCGCTCCGGCGGGTTTGGGATCACGTGGCTGGGGGACCGTCCAAAGACGTGCGCAAGTTTCGGGACGAACTGTTGTGGCAGGAGTTTGCCCGCCACTGGTACGCCCGGCACGGGCGACACAGCGGCGTTGGTTTGCGTCGGGAGCAAGCGGCCGCTCTCGCCGCCGAGGCTGGGCACGGCTGGGATCGAACGATGGCATGCATCAACGTTTCGGTCAACGAACTTGAACGCGATGGTTGGTTGGTCAACCAAACGCGGATGTGGCTGGCGAGTCATTGGAGTGTCCGGCAATCTCTCGATTGGCGGGCGGGCGAAGACTACTTCTTTGCGCATCTGCTGGATGGTTCAAGGGCCGCCAATCGGCTTGGTTGGCAATGGACCTCCGGAGTTGGTTCGGCGAAGCCCTACGGGTTCAGCCGGTGGCAGGTGGAGAAGCGAGCGCCGGGATTGTGCGACGGGTGCGTCCACCGCGATGCGTGCCCCATCCAGGAGTGGCCCCAGGATGCGGAGTTCCAGCTGGTGTCCGGGCTTGCAGAATCCGCGTCGCTGGTTGGACCGCTGGTTTGCACCACCTTCGAAGATCCCGAAGCCGTGTGGCTCACCGCGGAATCGTTGGGCACGGACGATCCGGCACTGGCCGCAAATCCTGAGTTGCCGGCGGTCTTCGTCTTCGACACACCGTTGCTCCGGACCCTTCGACTGTCATCGAAGCGACTGGTCTTCCTGGTTGAATCTCTGGCCGAACTCGGTGCCACGCGCCCGGTTGAACTGCATGCCGGCGACCCGAAAACGGTGCTGCAGGGGCGGGCGCTTGCAGTAACCCACGCTCCGGTTCCCGGGTTCGCCCAACGGGCGTCGAAGCTGCGGTTGGCGAGTACCCATCCGTGGCCGTGGCTTGTATCGCCGACCAGTGGATCGGTCCGTTCGTTCAGCGCCTGGCGTAAGTCGGTTGGTGCATGATTCCCGGGTATCCACGCCCGGACTGATCACGATCGGTCTTATCGTCAATTCATGGCTGACCCGACCACTGATCCCACTGACCTCGCTGACACTTCGCCGACGCGACTGATTCTGATTCGGCACGGCGAGTCGCAGGTGACGGTGGATCAAATTGTTGGCGGTCCCAAGGCGTGCACCGGTCTTTCTGACCTTGGCCGCCAGCAGGCGCAGCGGTTGCGGGATCGATTTGCGGCTGGTCATGAGCCGGCCATCGATGACCTCTGGTCCTCCACCATGCCGCGAGCGGTGGAGACGGCCCAGATCATCAATGAGACCCTGGGGCTGGACCACCATCAGGAGAAGGAACTGGAGGAGTGGCGGCCCGGTGACGCCGACGGTATGACCTGGGATGAGGCGCGGGCGACGTGGCCGGCGGCGGACGGCTTGTCCGGCAACCCTTTTGTTGCCTGGGCGCCGGGCGCCGAAAGCCGACAGGACTTCCATCTGCGCGCTGGCCAGGCGCTGGACGCTTTCCTCCGGGACCATGAAGGCCGCAGCGTCATACTGGTGTGTCACGGGGGAGTCATCGATGTGGCGTTCCGCTTGCTGACGCGCCAGCGGACCGCTGGCGACTTCCATCTCTGGACGCTCAACACGTCGCTGACTGAGTTCATTCGCAAACCTGGCGATGACGGTCTGTGGCAACTCAGCCGCTACAACGACACCGCACATCTGGCGGGGCTTCCCGACGCAACATGATTGCGGATCTGGCATTCCCAGCATGGGAATGGTTGCAACGCCGGGCCGTGATGGGGTCCGAGTCGAGGCGGGCAAAGCGGTTTGGATCCTTTGGGTCGAAGTCGGTGCTCTGCTTCCCGACCATGGCGCTCTACAACGAGCACGCCATCCACATTGGCGAAGGCACCGCGATAGGTCCGTGGTGCTCCCTGTCGGTGGGTATGGCGCCCGGCCAGGAACTGATCAGCGGTCGTATGTTGGTGATTGGCGACCGGTGCCTGATTGGACGCGGCAGTTCGATTGCGGCGCACTTCGAGATCGTGATTGGCGACGGTGTCTTCTTTGGTCCGAATGTGTTTGTGACCGATCAGAACCACGACAATGTGAACAAAGCCGTGCCCATTGGCAAGCAGCATCGGCCGGAGAAACCCGTGAGCATCGGCGCCAACTCGTGGTTGGGGACCGGGGTTGTGGTCACCCCGGGAGTGACCATTGGTGAGCGGTGCATGATCGGCGCCAACTCGGTGGTCACCCGGGACATCCCCGATGATTCGGTCGCCGCCGGCGCTCCGGCCCGGGTCGTGGGCGGCTGAAGATCAGCCGCCCAGGAGGAGCCCGCCCCACCGCACTGCAGATTCGCCATTGTCCGCCATTGACACCACCGCCACCAGGGTGATCAGAACGGCCAACTTGGTCAACTGCTGCACGGCGCCCAGCACGTCGCCGGAGATGCCGCCGATCTTTCGATTCGCCAATTGAAGAACCATAACCATGACCACCCCGGCCACGATGCTGGCCACAAGTGCCCATACCCCGGCCACAACGGCGGCGATCCCCACCGCTCCCAACACCGACGCCCCAACTGCTGAGCGAGGCAAGCCGTTCAGGTAGTCGACGCCCAAGCCGCTGGCTTTGGCTGGTCGACCAACGATCATCGCCAGCCCGGACATCGCCCGACTCAAGGTGTGCCCGGCGATGACTGCCGCAGCGCCACTCCCGGCGGCCACTGCGGACAGCGCCGCAACCTCGGTCACAATCGCCAGGGTGAGCGCGGTCACGCCATAGGTGCCCAGACGTGAGTCCTTGAGAATCTCCAGTCGCTGGTCAACCGTCCAACCGCCACCAAACGCATCGGCCATGTCGGCCAGGCCATCGTGATGGAAGGCCCCGGTGATCAGGGCCAGCGCCGCAACGGCGAGCACCGCGGCAAGAAGCGCGGGGAGGATCTGCAACAAGCTGGCGTACACCAGCGCTTGCATCGTCCCGAGCACGAGCCCCACCACCATGAACCAGGGCACCGCTCGGCTCATTACGGCATCCCGGTCTGGCGCGTCGGGGTCCGGGTCACGGTGCAACGGAACGCGGGTCAGGAACGACGCCGCCAGCCGAAGGTTTGTGATCACTGGTTGGGGTCGCCGAAGAACTCCGGGAAGGTGGCAACGTTGGTGACCGCAGCACACGCCATGCGAAGGAACGGGATGGCAGCCGCCGCGCCGCTTCCTTCGCCCAGGCGGAAGTCCCACTGCAGAAGCGGCGGTTTCCCCATGTGCGCCAGCGCCCATTGGTGGCCGGGTTCAGCGGACCGGTGACCGGCGATCATGTTGTCGGTCAGCGCCGGGTCGCTCTGGTGAAGCACCAGCGCTGCGGCGGTGGCGATATAGCCGTCCAACACCATGGGTATCGACTGCACGCGGGCTTCGAACATGGCGCCGGTCATCGCCGCTATTTCGCGTCCGCCCAGCTGGCGCAGGACCTCCATTGGTGAGACCCCCGTGGCGCCGCTCGCTGAAGTGGTCCGGTCGACGGCAGCCGAGACGACGCGCATTTTGTGTTTGAGCGCGGCGTCGCCCACACCGGTTCCTCGACCGACGAAGGACCCGATGGGCGGCGGCGTTGGCGTGCCCTGAGCGAAGGCTGCGGTCATGGCGGCGGCGGCGGTGGTATTGCCAATGCCCATTTCACCAACGACCAGAAGTCGCAGATCCTCCGCCCGGCCCGCGGTGCGTACTGCATGACGTCCGGCCGTAAACGCGGTCTGACACTCGGCCGGAGACATCGCTGGTTGCACGCGAAGGTTGGCGGTCGGCTTTCCCACGCCCACGTCGATGGCTTCCACCCGAGCACCTACCGAGGTGGCCAGCGCGTTGATTGTGGCAACCCCTTGTTCAAAGGCGGCCAGCATCGACGCCGTCACGTCGGCAGGGAACGCGCTGACGCCTTCGGTGACCACTCCGTGGTCGCCGGCGAAGATCAGAATCGCTGGCGTGCCGACCGTGGGCGAGGCGGTGCGTTGCCATCCAGCCAACCACACCGCCAGATCATCCAGCCGGGCCAGAGCTCCCGGTGGGCGAAGAATGTTGTCGGCTCGTTCCCGAACCAGGTCGGCTGCGTGGGCGTCGGCCGGAGGTACTTGCGTGTCAACGAGTTCTCGCTGGAGGGTCGCAATGATGGATGGGTCGTCACTCATAATGATCCTGGTTCCACATGGTAAGCGGAAGCGTTGCACCGGCAATTACCAGGAGGGATTCCTGGGCATGCCCGACCAACAATCGGTTGGCGCGGCCGTGGGTGTCACGCCAAGTGCGGCCGAGGTCGGTGGCCGGGACAACTCCCATGCCCACCTCGTTGCTGATCACGATCGAAGGCATCGGCCGCCGGGAGAGAGCGGCACCAAGCTGGCCGGCATGGTCGAGGACCGCGGAGTCGTCGCAGCCCGAAAGGGTGAGGTTGGACGTCAGCATTGTGATGCAATCGATGACGATGATCCCCTCACCGATGGCGTCCGCGTCTGAGGCGCTGAAGTGCGGGGCCTCCACGGTGGACCAGGCGGCTGGACGATCCTCACGATGGCGGGCGATTCGAGCCTCCATGTCCTGGTCGCCGGCAACGGCGGTGGCAACGAAGGTCACCGGCGCGTTCAGGTCCCGGGCAGCAGCACTCGCCATGCGCAGGGCCAGGTCGCTCTTGCCGCTTCGGGCGCCACCCAGAAGAAGCGTGAGGCCCGCGGCCGGGACTGGCGGGAACGATGCCGGCACTAGTAGTCGATGCCCTTCTTGGCGACGATGCCAGTGTCAAAGGCGTGACGGACTTTACGCATCTCGGTCACGGTGTCGGCGACGGCCTGCAACTCCTTAGACGCGTCCCGGCCGGTGATGACCAGGCTGGTGGCTGCGGGGCGATTCTTGATGGTGGCGATCACGTCGTCGGAGTCGATCCAGCCCCAGTTCATGAGATAGGTCAACTCGTCCAGGACAATGAGGGGGTGGTTGCCGCTGTTGATGAGCGCCTTGGCCTGCTGCCACCCCTTGTTGGCCACGGCTTTGTCCTGATCAATGTTGTCCGAGTCCCAGGTGAAACCTTCTCCTTCGGCAAACCATTCGACGCCCAGCTGGCGGCCCATCTTTTCTTCGCCGACTTTCCAGTCGCCGGACTTGATGAACTGCACCACGGCCACTCGCCACCCCATGGCCAGGCCGCGAAGCATGACGCCGAAGGCGGCGCTGGACTTGCCTTTGCCGTCGCCGGTATTGACCACGACCAGTGACTCGGCGCGTTGCATACCTTCGGGAACCGGGTTCTGTTCCAGCGGCTGGGTCTCGGTGGAGCCTTCATTGGTCGTCATGGGCAGGTCTTTCTTCGTGGGAGATGGTTACGGGGCGGCCGGGGCGCGTGCGGGGATCACGAGGATGGTTCCGTCGGCCTGGGTCAGAATGCGGACCGAAGCCCGGTAGTGGGCGTTGATGCGATCTTCGGTCAGGACCTCAGTGGCGGTGCCGGTGGCCATCAGCTCGCCGCAGCTGAGCAGCGCCAACCGGTCGGCGTACTGGCCGGCCAGGCTGAGATCATGCATGGTCGAGATCAAGGTCAGCTGATGGTCTGACCGAAGTTCATCCAGCAGGTTCAACAGGTCCTGCTGGTGGCCAATGTCGAGTGCGGTGGTCGGTTCGTCCAAGAGGAGAACAGGTGCCTCCTGGGCCAGGGCGCGGGCAATGATGATCCGCTGACGTTCGCCGCCGGACAGGGTGTCAAGCTCGCGGCTGGCCAGGCGGCCAACATCCAATTGGTCCAGAACCTTGTGCACAACCGCCATGTCCGCCCGAGACTCCTTGCCCAGCGGTGCGATCCATGGGTTACGGCCAAGCAGCACGTAGTCCACGGCCCGAATACCGGGCGGGACCACCTGGTTCTGGGGGACAAAGGCCACGGTTTGGGCGCGGGTCCGGGCCGGTACGTCGTCCAACGACCGCCCGCCAACCGCGACCGATCCCGTGAACGGCGTGACGCCGGCCACCGCTCGCAACATGGTGCTCTTGCCCGCGCCGTTGGGACCAATGATGCACAGCCACTCGCCCGCGTTGACGGTGATGTTCACGTTGCGGAGCAGCGACGCGCCATCAATGCTCACCCCAAGGTTTTCAATCTCGACTGCCACGCCGGTGGTCATGACAGGGCCCGAGACATTGATGAACTTCGCATGATCAGGATGAAGAACGGCGCGCCGAAGAACGCAGTAACCACGCCGATGGGCAGCTCGGCTGGAGACATCAATGTTCGCGCCAGAACGTCACAGGCGGTGAGGTAGATGCCGCCCAGGAAGAACGACAGCGGGACCACAACTCGATTGGATGCACCGAAGATCATCCGAATGGTGTGGGGGACGATCAGGCCAACAAAGGCGATCAGTCCACTGACCGCAACGGCCGCGGCGGTCGCCAGCGACGCCACCACGATAAGGAGCAGCCGAGTCTGGGTCACCTTGAGACCCAGTGACGTGGCTTCGTCGTCGCCGACCGCCAGCACATCCATGAGTCGAGCGGTGGCCGTCAGCACAACGGCGCAGGCCAACGCCACCGGCAACAAGGTCAGGGCTTCGTCCCACCCGCGAGTGGTCAGGCTGCCCAGGATCCACAGGTACACGCGCGAGATTGTGTCGTCATCAAGTTGCTGGACGTAGGTCTGCAGGGCGGTGAAGAAACTGGCGACGGCGACACCGGCCAGGATCAGCGTCACGCTGTTGGGGGTACGCAACCGCCGCCCGCTCTTGCGCCCGCCGACCGCACCAACGGCCCACGCCAACCCGACCGCGGCCAACGCACCAAGGAAGGCGGCTACCCGGGTGAGGTCAAAGGCGCCCACGCCGTCGCCGGTGCCCGACACAAAGACCAACGTGGCGCCAAACCCGGCGCCGGCCGCAATGCCCAACAGGTACGGATCGGCCAGCGGGTTGCGGAACACCCCTTGATATGCGGCGCCCGAGACCGCCAGCGAACCGCCAACCAGCAGGCCCAGCACCACCCGCGGGAAGCGCAGGTTCCAGACAACAGATTTCTGCACATCGGTCAGCCCCGAGTCAAAGGTCCCGGGAAGCAACCGATCGGCCACCTCGGTGAGCGCCGCACCTGCGCCGATCGATGCCGGGCCAATGGTCAGCGCCACCGTCGTGGTTATGAGCGCGGCCAACACCGCACCCGCCAGCCAGACGGGGCGGAGGCGGGCGGTCGGTGCGGCGGTGCTCATGGCAGTACGGAAGTGAATGCGATCCGGTGTGGGGTGGGGGTCTCAGCCAGCAGGTACGAGCGATGCGGCGTTGGCGGCGTCGCGAAGGGTGCCCAACAGTTCGACCACGCGTGGACCCCAACGGCTGGCGACGTCTTCATCCAGCACCACGATGTTGCCGTTCTGCACTGCAGAGATGGCATCCCAGCCCGGCCGTTCGGCCACGATTTCTGGCGTTTGGCCACAGCAGTTGGCATCAGCCAGGAAGATGATGTCGGGATTGGCCGTCACCAGGAACTCTTCGGAGAGCTGGGGGTAGCCGAAGCTGGCACCGTCGGGGTCCGCAGCGTCAGCAACGTTTTGCAAGCCCACGGTGCTGTACATCTCGCCGATGAAGGTGGCCGAGGTCACCGAGTACAGCGTGTCGTCCAGCTCGTGGAAGAACGTCATGGGCGTACCGTCGGTGGGTTCAAGCGAGGCCACGATCTCGTCGATATCGGCTCGCATGGACGCGATCAGGGCGGCAGCTTCGTCAGCGTGTCCGGTTTCAAGACCGAGTTCTGCAATTTGGTCGTAGACGTCGTCGATGGTGACCGCTGCACCCTGCACGATCACCGGCGCACCAAGCACGTCGATGCCTTCGATGGGGGCGCTGGCGACAATCAGGTCGGGGGCGAACTCGGCGATTGCTTCGACGTTGGGCGTGTAGCCGGAAAGGCCGGCAACGGTTGGCGCATCGGCCGGGTAGTTCGAGAACTCGTCAACCGCGGTGACCTGAGGGCCGGCGCCGATGGCGAAAAGGATCTCGGTGGCGCTGGGCGACAGCGACACGATGCTCGACACGGTCTTCGAGGCGTCGGCAACCATGGCCTCGCCGTCGGTTGTGGCGTCGGTATCCATGGCCTCGCCGTCGGTTGTGGCGTCGGCATCCATGGCCTCGCCGTCGGCCATTGCCTCATCGGTTATGGCGTCGTCGGCCGCCTCATCGGTCATAGCGACGTCGATGACTGGATCGTCGCTGCCGCAGGCAGCAGCAAAGACAAATACGCTGGCAAGCAGCAGCAAGAGCAGACGTTTCATGGGGTGATTCTCCTGAATGGCCGTGGGGCGGTCGATCAACGACAGGAGGCCCATCGTCGAACCAACCCCGTTCCTCGAGGGTGTATGGGTTCGACTCATCGCGGAACGCGACCGGGCTTGTCTCATGCGCCAATGGCGGCTGAGCTTTACCGTTGCGGGACAGCGTCGGAATACACCGAACTTCGGACCCGTGATGAGTACCGAGAGCATAACGGTCAAGCAATATTTGCGGCGAAATTGCGTGGCGAGCCAGGTTGGTCCAGTACCTTCACACGATGGCCAAAGCGACAGCTGCATACCAACTCAACCTGCATGTGCGACTGCGCAACGTGCCCGGGGTCCTCGGTGACTTCGCCAGCGCCATTGGCGACGCTGGCGGCAACATCGCCATGGTCGAAGGGTTCGAGGCAAAGGGCGCGGCTATAGAACGGACCATCTGCGTCAACTGCCGCAACGAAGATCACCAGAAGAAGGTGATCGCCGCAGTTGAAGCGCTGGACCACGTAGACCTGCTGGAGTGCTTCGACAGCACGTTCCGCATGCACGAAGGCGGCAAGATCGAGACCGAGGCACTGGCGTCGGTGGGCGACGCGGACGACCTCTCGATGGCCTACACCCCGGGCGTGGCCCGGGTGTGCATGGCCATCCATGAGAAGCCCGACGTCTCGTTCACCCACACCATTCGAAAGAACACGGTGGGCATTGTTTCTGATGGCACCGCGGTGCTTGGCCTTGGCGATATTGGCCCGGCCGCAGCTATGCCGGTGATGGAAGGCAAGGCCCTTCTGTTCAAGGAGTTCGCCGGGGTGGATGCGTTTCCCATTTGTGTGGACACCAAAGACCCGGAAGAAATCATCCAACTGGTCAAGAATCTGGCGCCAACGTTTGGCGGTATCAATTTGGAAGACATCGCCGCGCCCAACTGCTTCATCATCGAGGAGCGGCTCAAGGAAGAACTCGACATTCCCATCTTTCATGATGATCAGCACGGCACGGCGGTGGTCACGCTGGCGGCGCTGATGAATTCGCTCAAGCTGGTGGACAAGAAGATGGAAGACCTCACGGTGGTGATCTCCGGCATTGGCGCGGCAGGGGTGGCTATTGGCAAAATTCTGCTCAACGCCGGCGTGGGTCAGGTGATTGGCACCGACCGCCAGGGCGCCATCTTCGAAGGCCGGGACAATCTCAACTTCGCCAAGGAATGGTTTGCGGCCAATACCAACGCGGAGCGGCTCGATGGTTCGGTCCACGATGTTCTTCGGGGCGCTGATGTGTTTGTGGGAGTGAGCGCGCCGGGTCTGATTGATGCCAGCGACATTCGCAACATGGCGGCCAAGCCGTTGGTCTTTGCCATGGCCAACCCGGATCCGGAGATCACGCCCGAAGATGCCGACGGTCTGGCCGCAGTTATGGCGACGGGTCGGTCGGACTATCCCAACCAGATCAACAACGTGTTGGCGTTCCCCGGGATTTTCCGCGGTGCCTTTGACGTTTGCGCTACCGACATCACCGAAAACATGAAACTTGCGGCGGCCAAAGCCATTGCCGAAGTGGTAACCGACGACGAACTGGCCGCGGACTACGTGATTCCCTCGGTCTTCAACAAGACGGTTGTGGAGCACGTGGCGCCCGCCGTCTCGGCGGCGGCCATCGCCGACGGAGTGGTTCGAAGCTGATACCCAGCCGCGTTCGCTCCCTTGGTGTCAGACCTCAGGGAGAGCGGCCACCGAATCAGCGGCATCGGGACCCCAGGTGCCCTTGTCGTAGGCCAGCACCCGGGGCGCATGATCCAGAATCGGTTCAACGATTCGCCAAGAGGCTTCGACCCCATCCTGATGGGCAAAGTTGCGCGGGTCGCCGTCAATGGCATCGCCGATCAACCGCTCGTACGGGTCGGGCCCGCTGCCGCCCAGCGCTTCGCCGTAGTCAAGGTCAAGGTCAACGGGTTCGCTCATCAGTTGATCGCCCGGGGCTTTGGCCTGAAGGGTCAGGGTGATGCGATTGTCCGGCTTCATGCGGAAGCGAAGCACGCTGGGTTGGGCTCGCGGTGGCTGGGTGTTGTTGCCATCTGTTGACGCCGGTCTTCCGCCAAAGAGCGTGGTTGGCGGTGCGGTGAATTCGATGACGGCTTCGGTCAAGGTCTCGGCCATTGCCTTGCCGGCTCGGATGCAGAACGGCACGCCCTCCCAGCGCCACGAGTCGATGTACAACTGCAGCGCAACGAAGGTCTCGGTGTTTGAATCGGCGGCAACGCCCTCTTCGTCCAGGTACCCGCGGTACTGCCCCCGAACCGTGGTTGCCGGGTCCGCAGGGCGAATTGACTGCAGGACCTTGACCTTCTCGGATCGAAGCGCAGCGGCGTCCTCGTTGATGGGCGGTTCCATGGCCAGGAGCGCCACCATCTCCAGCAGGTGGTTCTGAACAACGTCCCGCACCGCACCGACGTCGTCATAGAACGCACCCCGACCATGGATGTCGAAAGACTCGGCCATGGTGATGGTTACCCGGGCAATGTGTTGGCGGTTCCAGACCGCCTCCAGGATCGCATTGGCAAACCGAAAGACCAGCAGATTCTGGATGCTGTCTTTACCGAGGAAGTGGTCGATGCGGTAGATCGACTCCTCGGGAAAGTGGCGATGCAGGATGTCGTTGAGTTCCCTGGCGGTCGCCAGGTCCCGCCCGAATGGCTTCTCCACAATGATGCGCCCGCGGTTCAACCCGGCCGACGCCAACCCGGTGGCCACGTCATCAAATAGCGAGGGCGGCAGAGCCAGAAAGGCAACGGGGGTGGAGTCGGCGCTCACCCGATCGCCCAGAGCGGCGAACGTCGCCGGATCGGTGTACTGACCCCGCACGTAGGTGATCCGTGAGCACAGGTCGTCCACGGCGGTGGTGTCGGGACGGTCACCCAGGGCATCGCGGACCCGGTGCCGAATGCTCTCGTCGTCGTGGTCGGAGCGGGCGACGCCGATGACGGCTGGGCGGACCCCATCGACGGCCAGCTCATACAGCGCCGGAAAGAGCTTCTTCCGGGCCAGATCGCCGGTGATACCAAACAGAATCAAGGTGGTTGACGTCACGTTTGAGACAAGGTCCATCGCACCAGCATGACGCAGAAAACCGGGGTTGAGGCGATCACACCTCAACCCCGGCCAGGCGAGTGCTAGTTGTGGCGGTAGAAATTCACCTCCGACGGGCCTTGTCCGGGCTTGTTGTCACACTTGTAGTTCCCGGGAACCCTGATGTACATCTCATTGATGCAGTTGGCGATGGCCTCCTGCCCCAGGGCATTCGGGTGCATCGACTCTCGCTTGTGGCCCTGCGTAAGTCCCCAGCCGATGAACCGAGCCCATTCGGCGTTGGCGCCTGTTCCGTAGTCGGTGTTGGGCGAGCAGATTTCCCTGCCCTCCAGAAGGTCTCCGAGATCCAGGAACTCGGCGTCGTTTGAAACGGCGACCCGACGCATGCTGGACCCCAGAAGTGGAGTAACCACGTCACGAGCCCACGCCGCGTCCTCATCCCAGAAGGGGCACCCCCTTTTGGTTCGGAGTTGATTTTCGTCACTGAAGCGGTTGTCCCGGCCAATCGGAGATGGATTGCCCTGGACCACCAACCGGTAGTCATCGTTGCCGGCATCCTGCATGGCACTGTGGATGTTCTGAATCGTCAAGGCGAGTTTCTCCATTCCCTGGTCCAGAATCGATTCGAGCGCCACATTCTGAGCCGCATTGCACGTGGGCCTTCCGTAGACGAAAGCTTCACCGCAAGCCGAGATCATCGGCTCGAAGTTGAGGTCGTTGCCACCGATGGACAGCACGATCATTGTGACGTCGCCAGTCCGATTCAATTCCCGAAGTCGAGTGACCTGGGCGCTGCCATCCTTGAGCTGGTTGGGTGCGGTCAGCGGGACGTCGTCTCGCACATCAGCGGTGACGGCGCCGGAGCAGGCCAGGTTGACTCGCTGGTCGACGCTGCTTGTCACATGGATGTCTCCCACGTCGGACCGGTGGCAGTTGTTGCCGTTGTCGTCATAGGTATCGCCATAGACCAGGGTCGGGTCGTAGCCGAACCCGGTCCAGGCCCGGTCGGTGCCTTCACGGCCGAGCCTCCAGTTCAGCGAGTTGCCGTTCCAGCGCCCGCCTTCGCCGGAGGCGAAGCTGTCGCCCAGGATCACCAGGGTGGTGGGGGCTTTGATGAAGGCAATCTGTTGGGTCGAAGGTTGGTTGTTCACCGTGACCGTTGCGGTCATGTCGGCCGATTCGGCGTTGTCGTACAGCCAGATGTCAAAGACACAATCGATTGCCAGTCCGCCCGCAGGAACGTTGATGGAGGCTGGTCCGCGGTTGCCACCGCATTCCATCCGACTCGAATCGATATAGAGCTCGTTTCCGGCGGTGATCGAGAAGTCGTTGGGGAAGGTCAGGTTCACATCGCTGGACCCGGTGTTGGCGATCGTCAATCCAATGGTGTTGTAGTCGTGTTGACGAATTGGATTTTCTTCGGTCAGGGAACCGTCGAAGCCGTGCACCGTGACTCCGGTGATCTGCACGCCTCCAGCCACGCTCGGCATCGTCCACTTCTTGGTGACCTGAGCGACGCTGTTGGCGTTGGCCGCCAGCGTGACCTGCTGGCCGGACTGGTAGGCGGCCGCAGAGAACTTCACCGTGCAGGTGGTTGATTCCCCGCCAGCCAGGGTGGTCTTGGGACAGACCAATGACTGGAGTGGACTGGAGGTCACCTTCAGGCCGGTCAGGGCGTCCTGTCCAACGTTGACGATGTCGGCTGACAGTTGGTGGGTCACACCCGCAGTGCCGGTCACCGGCGTGGTCTTCACGGTTCCAATCTGGAGTTTCGCGGGGTTGGTGGAGGGAGTAGCGCCGTAGATGACGTAGCCGGTGACGTCTTTGGCCAGTGTTCCTTCGGCCGCCTGCAAGGTGACATTGGACGCTAACAGCGTGGCGACCCCGTTCTGCAGGTCGGGCAAGAACGATGATTGGCATTGGCCCGTGCCGTTGTTGGCAATGTCGGTGATTTTGCACAGGCCATTGCGCGAGTCATCGCCCAGATTGCCGTTCACCCGCATCTGCACATCGGTGAGGGCATGGCCGGAGTTGTTTCTGATGCGCCACGTGACCGAGACGAGTTGATCCACGCTGACGGGGTTGCTGGCGGTGCCCACACTGCCGTTCACCGTGGTGCCATTGATTTCCATGGTGACAGACAATGCCTGAGTGTTGACGCCCCGATTGGTGAAGTACCAGTCGCTGGATGTGGAGTACGCGGTCTGGGGGTTGCCATCGGGAACCGTGTAGGCACCAGCCACGTCGATCTTGTGTGAGACGGCGCCATCGTTGAGGGCCGAAACCGTGCCGGAGCAGGTCTGGGTGGCGCCAACGGCCAGCGTGTCCCCAGCACAGTTCAGCGTGACGTTGTCGCCCGCGGCAGCGGTCCAGTCGTCAAGGGCCGTGGTTCCGTTGTTGGTAAGGGACACGTTGATGGAGTGGGTACCCGGGCCGACGTTGGGGCCGGGTGACGCTGCGGTCGGGCTCGCGGGAGTGGACGTACCCTGCTCAGTCAACTGAATTGACACCGCAACGTCGGGCGATCCGTTGACAAATCGGCCGCAGTCGTCGATATCAAAGTTGCCCGGGGTGTCCACCAGTGCGTCAATGCACTTCTGGTGCGTGGTGACGCCCATCAGCGAGAAGACCGTGGTCAGGTCGTCGGGCTTGTTGACTTTCTCCTTCTTGAGTTGTGCCGCCATGCGAGCTCGACGCCCGGCACCGTTGTCCAGGCAGGCCCGGTACCAGGTGTTGGCCGACAAGTCCACGGCGTCGGCTCCGTTTCCGGCGGTGACCTTTCCGGTGGACAGATTCACGCGGGAGCCTTTGACTCCGCCGAACAACAGCGTCCAATTCCTGCTGTCGGTGGAGAGACAGGAACCAACCTGGCCGCGGCCTCCTCCCGAACCGAGGCGGCAGTCAACGCTGCTGACCACGTTGTTCTCCACGAGTTGGCCGATGGTGTCGCGCAATCGGACGATGACCCAGCTCCCATCCACCTTCTGGTAGGTCACGGTGGTGTAAGCGGTGCTGGTGCGATAGGTGTTATGGCCCTCGGGGTAGCCGTTGTTCTTGCAGTATGTGTCCAACGCCAGCGCTGCGACGCCCGGCGCGTTGCGCTCAGTGCCAATGGACGTGCCATTGTGGCTGGGGCCGGTGAATCGTCCTTCGTTGGGGGGTGCGTCAACGACCACCAGGGGGCGGGCACCCACCGGCGAGCATTTGCTGTTGAACAGGGGGATGGGCTTGGTGGGCACTTCGAAGAGCTCACCGTTCTTGGGGACTTTGCCTTCCCAGAGTCGTTTCCACCGGTTGACAAGAGGCGGTAGGCGCCACTCCAGAAACGCATAGAGCGACATCTTCAACACGGTTGTGTCTATGTTCCCGGCCCAGCAGACCTGGACCACCGGGTCAAAGTTTGCGAAGTTGTAGCCGTTGGTGAGGTGCTTGGTGTTGCCCTTGTCCATGATCTGGACCGAAAGGCCGATGGGGATCTGGATACTGAACAGGGTTCCGGACAGCTCGATGCCGCCCCGCAGCAGCGGCATGCCGACGGCGGCGCCGACCGATCCTTTGAGTTCGCCACCAATGCCCAGCGAGAATGCGATCTGGCCAATCTCGGTGGCCGGGCGGCCTTCGTAGTCGGTCGGCCAGACTCCGCCGTTGTTCTTCTTGACGTCCGGGTCGTACCACGTCGTGGTGCGCAGCAGCGCATCACAGAAGTCCGCGGAGACGGACCACGGTGCGATCAGCCCGGCCGAGATCTGGGCGATCACCGACACGGTGACGGGTCCGACCTGGAAGGACTTGTCAAAGGGCTTCGGGGTCCATTGGAGGAGCGGTTCCCCGTCCTTGTTCTTGACGTGGTCGGTGAGAAGATCACCACTCGCCCCGATGCCACACTTGACGGCTTTGCGCTCGTCTACCAGGCTCTTGTCGAACGCACCAAAGCGGAAGACGAACTCGCGCTCGATTTGGCCAAAGGCGCCGAAGTTGTCATCAGGAACCTCGTCGGTGAGGTCCAGGCCGCTGTACAGGGCGAAGTCGAAGACCTTGGTGGTCTTGTCTTTGTAGGTCACATCCAGGCCGGCGGTGCCACCGATCCAAACACCGTTCGGGCCACCTTCGAAGCGGCCGAGCTTGGCGTGCATGTCAGCGCTGGCGAAGTCGGTTCCGGCGGAGTAGCTCCAGTCGATGCCGCCGTCATCAAAGAGGTCTTTCAACGTCGGCTCGTCGGGAAGCAGTCGGGCGTTGGTCTGAGTTTGGGCCAGAACGTTGCTGCCCGCATTGTTTGCGGCGGTCTCGAGTGCTGCACGCTCGCCTGGGGTCGCGGAGGCCGCCTGGCTGGAGATCCAGCTGTCAAACTGCGCGTGTCCGTGGTTGGCCTGATCCACCAGCGCGCCCCAGACCAGCATTGGCGTATTCACCGCTGCGGTGATGGTGGCATCGTTCTGATTGCTCTCATTGATGGTGAACGTGCGAGCGGCTTCCACCAGAACGCTGGTTGGCTTCGGCACCATGGCGGCGCTCATCAATGCGCCGACGCGGACCGCCCGGTCAAGGTTGGCGTTGCCGATCATGGAAGCGAGCGCCGCCTCGGCCTGGGGCTCATGCGACGCAGCAGCGAGCGCGGCGGCAACCGCTGCCGCGCCCGCTGAGGTGGACGATCCGGCGGCGGTGACCAGTTCATTGGCTCGCTGCGGCGCAGCGTCGGCGGCCAACACCATGAGGTGCAGCGTCTCGTGGTGCTCGGGTGCCTGCCGGAACTGGTCCAGAGCCTGATCCATCAGGTCATCCGCACCCTCGTCTTTGATCTGCTCGTCGTAGTCGGCCGATGTCGCGGCGTCCAGCGTTTCCGACACCAGACCACCGTTGTTGATGGTGTTGAGTGAGGTGTCGATGAGCTGCTGGTCCGCGTTGTAGACACCTTCGACCTCAGCGGACAAAGACGATTCGGCTTTGGTCGAAAGCGATGATGTTCGGATGCGGTCGCGGTTGTCCGCAGGCATCGCCCAGTCGTCGGTCGGCTGCTCATCGATGTTGGTGTAGGTCTCGGTGGCGCTGATCGAGGCGATGGTCCCCGTCTGATTCACCAGAATCTTGGAGTTCTGGCTGCGGGTTTCGGATGGACCAGTGGCCGCATTCACGACTTGCCGGCTTACAACGATGCCGGCCTGGGCCCCAGCCGAGGTGCGCAGCTGATACTGGTTTGACTGCGTCCCCTGGAGAGTCTGCTCCTGGACCGTGTAGTCCGATCCTCCGCCAAGGCGAAAGAGGAACTCCTCCAAAAGTTCGGCGCTCATCTTCACGTGGACGGCGCTGTCGTTGGGGGAGCGGCGTATCTCGCTGACGGTGCCGTCGGCATTGCGTTTCACGTAGAGCGGCGGGAGAGCGTTGAAGCGTTCCTCGGTGTCCGGTGCAGCAAATGACAGATTGGACAGGTTGACGTTGTTGAAGTTCTGGTTGGAGTCGCTGTTCTCGAAGGTCTGCACCACGCCTTCAAGCACCTGGAAGCGCAACCACTGACTGCGGTCGGCGTTCGAGCCGGTCGTCCCGCCTCCGGTGGTACCTCCACCGGTGCTGAGGGAGGTGCAGTAGCTGACCAGGTTGACGTTGGCGTTCGTGTAGACGAAGACGTTTTTGACGGTGGTCCAGGTCTTGGTGAGCAGGATGCGGTTGCCTTGGGTGATGTAGTCGACCTTTCCGTTGCCTTCGCCTCCGTAGACGTAGACGGTGGTGGTGACTGCGGCTGAGGTGTCGAGGTCGATGGCGGCGACGTTGGTTGAGCCGTCGAGGTCGATGCGGATGCGGTCGCCGCTGTTGTTCTGGTCGGTTGCTGCCACGCAGGTTTCCGATTCTGCGGGCGCACCGCTGGCGGTTGTCCCATCGGTGCTGGTGCCATCCAATGAGGTGATGGCGGAGATCTCGATCAACGCGCTGGTTCGAGAACGGACCAGGTCGGCCTCTCGTTGGAACCGCGGAATCTCGTTGTTCTGATCTTCGGCGGTGTTGGGGTTGCCCTGTTCATCCCGGAACGCGGTGTTCGCCTCGACCTGGAGGTCATAGACGATCGACTCCCCCAGGGGAAACGAGGTCTCGGTCAGCACCGCAGTTTGGGAACTGGGTTGGTCGCCCACGTCCGCGAGGCCGGGGAGGTCCGAGTCGATTCTGCCACCTGAGAGGCTGGTAGCTCTCTGGTTGTCTTCAACCGCCATTGCCGCTGCATTCGCTGGTATTGGCTGCACGACCGTCGCAAGCAAGGCAAAGATAACCATCAGGATCGCGGCAACTCGGGCGCGCGACATCAAGGGCGTTGTCAACATGGGGAATGTTCCTTCCGATCGCAACTCCGCTCCGGAGCTGGGTCTTCGTTGGTGGTGACGTCGCAGAAGCGTTCGGCCACCGCACCGAGAAGTGAAAGTTAATTCATTTTAAATTGAAGTCAAGGTTCATTCTTGTCCGGGCCGGATTGCGTGCCGAAAACGACAAAGGACCGCCATCACTGGCGGTCCATTCGGAGGCGGTCGGTAGGCCGAAACGCCGGCGTTCAGACCTTGAGAACGCTTTGCCGTCAGGCGAAACTCGACATGTGTGGCGAAGCCACGAAACGGTTGCGATGTTTTGCCGTCAGGTGAAACTCGACATGTGTGGCGAAGCCACAAAACGGTTGCGATGTTTTGCCGTCAGGCGAAACTCGACATTTGTGGCGAAGCCACAAAACGTGGAGCTAGGGAGAATTGAACTCCCGACCTCTTGTATGCCATACAAGCGCTCTACCAACTGAGCTATAGCCCCGGAGCGGACAAGACTAGCGGCCTTCAGCACCGAGCCCTACGCGTATGGGATCGAAAGTTGGTGGGGGCCGCAGGGCTGGTGATCCTTGGTCGTCACTTGTTCATCGCCTATAACAAGAGCCGTGAATGAGTCCCCGGATCGCTCCGCCGATCAGTCCCCGGATATGCCTGAGAGCCAGCCGGAGCAAACCCGTGACATCAGCGCGGCCAGCGCCGCTCTGTCGGCAGACTCGGGTCCAACTGTTGACGGGGTGGACCTGTCCGCCCTGGGCATCCCGCTCATCGGCGCCGGGGTCGTGGCCGGACTGGTTGGACTTGTCCTCGGTTTCACCGTGGATACCGGCGACCTCGGTTTCTACGCCCGACCGGGTCTGCTTCTGAGCCTCACTGCGGTCTTCATGATTGCGGCCGGGGTGCTCTATCGCCTGAAGTCCTTCGGCCTGGTTCGGATCGTCACCGCGATTGGCGCGGCCGGCATGTTGGCGCTGGGCGCCGTGCTGGTGTTCCGGGCGATCATCATCGAATTGTCCGGCGCCAGCGCCACCAATGCGGGAACGCAGGCTCTGGCGCTGCTGGTGGTTGCGCCCATCTGCACCATTCCCGCGTTCGCCCTCCTGCCGCCGCTGAAACTGCTGGACCAGCGAGCGGACGGCACTCCCGAGTCCTGGGTGGGCATGGCGGCGGCGGCCCTCAAAGGCCTGGCCATCATCTTCACGATCTTCGGTTTGCTCTGCGCGGTGCTCGGCCTGGCTGACTGGGCCCGCGGCGTCAGCCCCACGGAAGATCCGTACCTGTTCTTCGCCGGTTGTTTCGCCGTCCTCGTCGGGTTGCTCAACTTCGGTCTGGGTCGCTTCGTCGAGGGGGATCCGCCGGCCGCCAACGACGGTGACCACTGGCCGGAGCCCATCGAGGTATAGAGGCTTCGTCCAGCTGCGGTGGTATTCCTCGGTGTGGGGGCTCCAGTTCTCTAGGCTTGAGTGCTTATGGCCAACGACTCCCAAACCGAAGCCGCCGACCCGGCCGCATATGACACCCAGGCCGTTGAGGCCAAGTGGCAGGCGTACTGGCGGGACAACGGTGTGTATGAGATTGACAACGACGATCCTCGCGACTCGTTCTATGTACTTTCCATGTACCCGTACCCCTCCGGGGCCGCCCACATGGGCCACGTTCGCAACTACACCTTCGGTGACCTGCTGGTTCGGTACAACACCATGCTCGGCAAAGGCGTGCTGTCGCCTATTGGCTTTGACAGCTTTGGACTGCCCGCTGAGAACGCGGCCATCAAAAACAAGGTCCATCCTCGGATCTACACCGAAGAGCGCATTGTTGAGCTGACGTCGTCGTTGGAACGAATTGGCGCGGTCTATGACCACCGTCGTCTGGTCAAGAGTCACGATCCCGAATACATGCGCTGGACCCAGTGGATCTTCCTCAAGTTCTACGAAGCAGGTCTGGTCTACAAGGCCGAGTCGCCGGTGAACTGGTGTCCCGGCTGCAACACCGTGCTCGCCAACGAGCAGGTGGTCGACGGTCTCTGTGAACGCAGCGACGACCCGGTTGAACAGCGCAACATGAGCCAGTGGATGTACAAGATCACCGCCTACGCGCAGGAACTGCTGGACGACCTGGACACGATCGACTGGCCTGAGCGGGTCAAGACGATGCAGCGCAATTGGATCGGCCGGTCCGAAGGTGCACAGTTCTCCCTGCCAGTCGCCGACGCCGATGGAGCGGCCCGCACCGATGTTGATGGCGTAGAGGTGTACACCACCCGCCCCGACACCAGCTTTGGTATGACCTTCGCGGTGATGTCACCCGAGCATCCGCGGGTTGACGAGTTGACCACCGACAGTCAACGCAACGCCGTCAACGCATTCCGCGAAGAGGTCAGCGCCAAGTCCGACATTCAACGCCAGTCATCCGAGACCGCCATGGACAAGCGCGGAGTTTTTACCGGCACCAATGTGGTCAATCCCTTCACTGGCAGGACGATTCCGCTGTACCTGGCCGACTACGTCCTCATTACCTACGGCACCGGCGCCATCATGGCGGTCCCCGGTCAGGACCAGCGCGACTGGGACTTTGCCAAGGCCTATGACCTGGACATCATTCGTACGGTGCAACCGCCGGCTGACTTTGACGGCGAGGCGTTCACCGAAGATGGTCCGGCCATCAACTCGGCGTGGTTGGACGGCTTGGAGGTTGCCGAAGCCAAAGTCAAAGCGACCGAATGGTTGGAGTCCGAAGGTCGGGGCGCGCGGCAGGTCAACTTCCGGATCCGGGATTGGTTGCTGGGCCGCCAGCGGTTCTGGGGTTGCCCGATTCCCATTATTCACTGCGAATCGTGTGGCGAGATTCCGGTACCCGAGTCCGACCTGCCCATCGTGCAACCCGACGATGTGGAGTTCACGCCTTCAGGCGAATCACCTTTGCGCAGCCACGCCGGCTTCCTGCACGTTGCGTGTCCGGGGTGCGGCCAACCCGCCACCCGGGACACCGACACGATGGACACCTTCGTGGACTCCAGCTGGTACTTCCTGCGCTTCGCCGACTACGACAACCACGACGCGCCATTCAGCAAAGAGGCGATCGATCGGTGGCTGCCGGTTGATCAATACATCGGTGGGGTGGAGCACGCAATCCTGCACCTCCTCTATGCCCGCTTCTTTGTCAAGGCGTTGAGCGATCTGGGTTACGTCTCAAAGGACTTTCGGGAGCCGTTTGCGCGGCTGTTCACCCAGGGCATGGTTCGCTTGGGCGGGTCGAAGATGTCCAAATCCAAAGGCAACCTGGTGGCGCCCGAAGAGATCCTTGATGCGCAGGGTGCCGACGCGCTGCGGCTGGCGCACCTGCAGGTCAAACCACCCCAGGACGATGTGGACTGGGAAGACATGAACATCGACGGGTGTTCCCGTTTCCTCAGTCGCGTTCGCCGCGTCAGTGACCCGTCAACCGACCTGGTCAAGACCGTCCGATCCGGTGACATGACCGACGCCGACCGGATCATCGATGCGGCCACCCACGTGTTGATCGACAAGGTCACCGCCTCCTACAACAAGTGGTCCTACAACACCGGCGTTGCCGCGTGCATGGCCTATACCAACGATCTGTACAAGTACGTCCAGGACGACGCCGGGGTTCATGACCAGACGTTCGCGTTCTGCGCGGACACACTGCTCAAGGTGATGTGTCCCATGGTGCCGCACCTGACCGCGGAGATGTGGTCGCAACGCCACGGCGAGGATGCGCACATTCACGCCGAAGAGTGGCCGGCAGCTGACGAATCCAAGCTGGTGGCTGACACCATTGAGATGGTGGTCCAAATCAATGGCAAGGTCCGTGACCGCATGCCCGTTGCGGCTGACATCAGCGAGGACGATGCTGCGGCGGCCGCGTTGGCCCTGCCAAAGATCGCCGAACAGTTGGGCGGGGTTGCACCCCGCAAGGTGATTGCCCGCCCGCCCAAGCTCGTCAATATCGTCGCGGGCTAGCTGGCTACTACTGCTCCTTCTCGCTGCGCTCGTCGGAAGCGTTCGGCACGCAGCTCCCATTGTTCCTTCTCGCTGCGCTCGTCGGAAGCGTTCGGCACGCAGCTCCCATTGCTCCTTCTCGCTGCGCTCGTCGGAAGCGTTCGGCACGCAGCTCCCATTGTCCCGTCTCGCTGCGCTCGTTGGAAGCGTTCGGCACGCAGCTCGTCAACGGGTCAGGGCCGGGTGCCCGGGGGAGCTCTACTCGAAGGACTCGCGGGCTGCGTCGGTTGCGGCGTCCTTGGCGGCGGCACCGGTGACCGACGCTCCGGCTCCGCTGGCAACAACTCCCGGCCCCAGATCGACCTTGCCTTCGACGCTCCGGGTGCTGTTCCGGGATATGGAGCGGGCGGACCAGGCCGATCCGGCGACCGCCAGGAAGGCGACCAGATCGATGGCCAGCATGATGCCGGGCAGAATCAGATCGCCGGTGTCCTGGTGGCGCAAGGCGACAAAGACATCAGTGACCTCGCGAGCGATCGCGCCGGCCAATGCGATCGTGGCGCCCACTCGGTCTCGGAACAGCAGCGCCACCAATGCCGTCACGCCCAGGGCCAGGTTGCGTCCGCCCCAGCCGGCGCCGGCGACTTTGTCCACGCCGTCGGACAGCAGCAGGGAGCCGGGGTCAATCAGTTCCAACACCCCAACAATGATCCCGGCCGCAGCGAGGATCAGCAGGTACGCCATAACCCAGGTTGGCAATTCTCTCTTCACGGTGACTCCTTCAGTGTCGCGGGCTCACGTCGCTCGCAAGGTACCACCGACACGTGTTTGTGAGAGGAGGTCCCTGGCGATACGTACCGCGGTCCCACGCTTGACCACTGATCGAATCGAATCTGCGCGTACTGTTTGCGGGTGACATCGAAGCTGGAGCAAGGTCGCGATTCCGCGGTTGGCCAACCGACCCTCACGCACATGGCACTGCTGCTGCTGGCGGTCTTCGCTGTCTCGTCGTCTGCCGCGCTGGTCCGATGGACCGACGTCTCCGCTATCACCATCGCATTCTGGCGGACCTTCGGGGGCGCGCTGATCCTGGCCGGGCCGGCATGGAGAATCCGCCAGGAGCGGGCTATACCGGCGGGCCGAGATGGGCGCGCGGGTTGGCTGTTCTCGGCCGTTGCCGGTACTGCGCTGGCCCTGCACTTCGCCACCTGGCTGACCTCGCTGGAACTCACATCGGCCGCAGCATCGTTGACGCTTGCCGCCACCGCGCCGATCTTTGTTGCCGGCTGGTGGTGGCTCAACGGCCGCCCACCGTCCACCCGGGCATGGGTCGCCATCGCCGTGGCGATCGTTGGCGTCGCCATCATTGCCGGAGGTTCATTGCTCGAAGACGCAACCAATCTTCGAGGCAACGGGCTGGCGCTCGTCGGTGCGTTCACGGCCGCGGCATACATGGTGGCCGGGGAGCGAGCCCAGGAAAAGCTGCCAATCGCCACCTACGCGTTTCGGGCCTACTTGTCGGCCGCGACGGTGCTGACGGTGATCGCCGCAGTGCGCGGTGACGCATTGTGGTCAGGGGCCGGGAACTCGGTGGCGTGGGACCGCAAGACGGTTCTGGCGCTGGTCCTTTTCGTGGTTGGGCCGCAGCTTCTGGGCCACACCGTTCTCAACAGCCTGTTACCGCGAATCGGCTCGCTGTCGGTGACCATGGCGCTGCTGGCCGAACCCATCCTTGGGAGCCTGCTGGTGTGGCTCTGGTTTTCCGAAGTGCCAACCGCTGCGGTCTGGATCGGCGCACCGCTGGTCATTGGCGGCTTGGCCTTCCAACTTTGGGATCAGGCTTGTGGCTTCAGGGAAGGAAGCTGGTGGCCAGCGCCAACTGATCGGCAGTGAACCCGCCGTAGTGCGAATCGCTCGGGGAGTTGACCCACGATGCCGCTATGGCTTCGGCCCAGTCGCCGGCGCCCACCGCAAAGTCGGACAGGCCGCTGCCCGGCCACCACACCATCGGCATGCCCCGCGAGTTCAACCAGGCTTCGCGTTGCGATGCGTTCAGGTATTGCACATCCAACGCATGAGCCACTTCGTGCGCCAGAATCCCCGCCACCTCTGATGCGGAGTCGCCGCTGTTGATGTAGACGGTGATGGTCTTGGCGGAGGTGTTGGTCAGGCCGCGGTAGCCGGGGGTGTCGCCGGCAAAGTGCACACTCCAACCGGGAAGGGCGGCGCGAAAGTTGTAGGGGATCATCGCCTCGGCCTGAGCGCCGAGTTGCTCGTAACTGTTGCCCGCAGTCACGACCACTTCCTCCTGAACCGGTGCGGCGACCGGGGCCGCAGTTGGGGCTACCGGGGCTGCAGTTGGGGCTACCGGAGCGGGGGTGGGCAGGACTTCGGGCACCGATGCGGACTGCACCGCTTCCGGCTTCACAAAGTCGGCGAGGGCCTCGTCGGCCGAGGGGATGACAATCTCATTGGCGGGGGTGCCAGCGACAGGAGACTCTGCTTCGAACGATTCGGACGCGGTAACCGCCTCCTCTACCGCAGGTGCTTCGTCCTCTGCTGCTGGGGCCTCGTCCGCTGCTGCTGGGGCCTCGTCCGCTGCTGCTGGGGCCTCGTCCTCTGCTGCTGGGGCCTCGTCCGCTGCTGCTGGGGCCTCGTCCTCTACTGCTGGGGCCTCTGCTGCAGGTGCTTCGTCCTCCACCGCAGGTGCGTCGTCCTCTACTGCTGGTGTCTCGTCCTCAATTGCTGGCGCATCTTCGGCTTGGGCATCTTCGGCTTCGGAGCCGGCCAGAACGCCACCAAGTTCGTGGGCCGACACCTGCTCAAAGGTTGGCGCCCGATTGGAGTCAACATTGCCGATGGTTGCGGTGCCCAACGAAACCGAACCGGCCGAATCCGGGAGGATGATGGCGGCTCGAACGGGTGCATCAACAACCTGACCGATGGACAACGCAGCCACCTCGGGAGACGAAGCGGCCGAGATATTCGTGTCGTTGCTCCCGGTCGCTCCGCTTACCATGATGAGGGTGCCCGCCGCTGTTGCGGCTACCAGCAGACCTGCTGCCGGTACTGCCAATCGTCCCCGTAGAAGCCGGTGGCGCTCGGCCACCGGTTGCCCGAGCATCAGCTGGCCAAGTCTCTGTTCCACCACCGCCAGCTCGCGCTGCAACGTTTCACTCAGGACAACCAGGTCCCGATCCCGCAGCGTCAGGCCCGCACCGGGTCGAAGGTTGCGGAGCATGTACAACAGCGCCAGGTAGCGCTCGAGCACATCGTCCACCGCAGTGGAGGGGAGGGTGAGCGTTTGATCGCCGACGCCCATCTGGCCATTGGCCAGATCGACGACCAAACGACTTCTTGCGGGTACGACTTCGCCGGTGTTGACGCCGTACAACCGCGTGATCTGTTGAATGAGTTCGTCCGAAGCACCCTGGCCTCGTTCATAACGCTCCAGGTCCGCAGGTGTGAACTGGCCTTGGGAGGCTGCCGCCACGTCGCCAATGGTCAGGCCCCGTTGAGAGCGAGTCGTTGACAACAGCGCGCCGAGGCGCTTCGGAGGTATGAGGGTTGCTTCCGCGTTCATCGCTCCGGGGATCGTCGCGATCAGACCCAAAGTTGAGCGATGATGCTCATACGAAGCGGAGTCGGGTCAGTTGGCCCAGAAACTCATGGGTGGGGGTTGACTGCGCCGGCCTTCACCGCCGATGGGTTCAAGCCGGGGGCTGGTCCGGGTTTATGACCGGCAGGTCGTCCTGGGGGCGCACGGCCCGCAGCAGGTCGTCGGGTGCTGAGCCATCAACGCTCACGACCTGAAGGTCGGTGGTCCGAACCCAATGGATGCGGCCGGCTGAATCGGCCACCGATGCCATGGGATAACGCGCACCCTTTTCACTGCGGTCACCCATCAGGGTGCCAAACATGCCCAGGTCTTGAGTGATCATCGATGCGGCGAAACCGACCCCCAGAAGAATATAGATCTGGCGATCCTCGGCGTAGCGGACCAGCGTTGCCACCTCAGTCGCTCTTCAACTCGTCAATGACCGGCAACCAGACATCGGGTGCGGCCTCGTAGGGGGCGTAAAACGTCATCCGATCCACCAGATGTCCGTACCGACTCTTCAGCTTGCCGGCGATCTCCTCGGCGGGAGCAACACAGCCAATGGTGTCCAATACGTCATCGTCGATGAGATCCGCCATGTCGTCCCAGCGGCCCTCCTTCGAGAGCCGATTCAGTTCCGGCTGCAGGTCGCCCCAGCCGTGGTGGTCCAGCACGCCCTTGTAGGACGGCGTTGAACCATAGAACGCAATCTGTTTGCGGACCGCCGCCGCAGCCGTGGCCATTTCTTCTTCGGTCGTGCCGGTCACAATCATGGCCGGCAAGGCAACCTCAACCGCGTCAGCGCTGCGGCCGGCGGCTTCAGTACCTTTGCGGAGCGCCGGCAGCGAAATGTCCTCCAGATACGCCGCGGTGGTGAAGCCATGGCTGAACCAGCCATCGGCCACCTCGCCGCACACCTTGGTCATCAGCGGCCCAACCGACGCCAGAAAGACCTTGGGCTTGCCTGGGAAATCCTTCGGGTTTGGGGAAAACATTGGGGTCATCAACACGTGTTTGTAGAAGTCGCCGCGGAAGTCCAACTTGTCGCCAGTCAACCAGGAATCCCAGATGGCGTGCATCGCCAGGATGAACTCCCGCATCCGGGCGGCCGGCTGGCTCCACTCCATGGAGAACCGCTTGGTGATGTGCGGCTTGATCTGAGAGCCGAGCCCCAGAACGAATCGGCCGCCCGAGTGCTCCTGCAGGTCCCAGCCCAGATTGGCCAACAACATTGGGTTGCGCGCAAACGCCACCGCAATCGAGGTTCCCAGCTCAATACGTTCGGTCGCTTCGCTGGCCAGAGCCAACGGCAGAAAAGGGTCATGCGCCAACTCTGCAGTGAACGCGCCGTCGTACCCGGCAGCCTCCACTGCTTTGGCGCTCTGGGTTGCCTCACTGAGCAACGTCGAAACGCCACCGTCAATCTTCATGATTCTCCTGATCTGATTGTTCGTCGTCGCTGGCGCTCCGCCGAAGCGTTGGGCACGCAGCTTGTGTTGATTGTTCGTCGTCGCTGGCGCTCCGCCGAAGCGTTGGGCACGCAGCCTGTGTTGATTGTTCGTCGTCGCTGGCGCTCCGCCGAAGCGTTGGGCACGCAGCCGCTCAGCACAATTCGGCGTGGCGTTCGGCGGTGGTGATGAGCCCTTCGATCTGACCGACGAAGGCGTGAATGCCCCCGGGCGGGGTCTTGTCACCCATCGCGCCTCCCACGTACCGCGAGTACACGCCTTCAAGAATGGATGCCAGGCGCCATGCGCTGAACGCCAGATAGAAGTCGATGTTGTCCAGGGATCGACCGGATGCCTCTTCGTACAGCCCGAGCAAATCCTCTCGGGAGCCAAAGCCCGGAGCCAGCGTTGGCGAGTTGGCGAGCGCGGGACTTTCGTCGCCCGGCTGGGCCCAGTAGCTCAACAGCTGGCTGACGTCGGCCATCGTGTCGCCCAAGGTGCACAGCTCCCAGTCGAGCACCGCGGCCACCGAACCAAGGGCGGGTCCGGTGTCAACGATCATGCAATTGTCCAGCCGGTAGTCGCCGTGCACGATTCCGGCTTTGCCCTGATCCGGGATGCGCGCCGCCAGATGATCGTGAATGGCGCGCATCTGCGGCCGGTCGTCGATCTTGGCATCGTCGTATTGCCGCATCCAGCGCCGAAGCTGGCGGGCGATGTAGTCCTCTTTCTTGCCCAAATCGCCGAGGCCAACTTCGTCCACGTCGATGGCGTGGATCTGGGCCAGCGTTTTGACCAGCTCGCGGGTCATCGTGCCACGGTCTTCTTCGCGGAACTCGCGCGCCAAATCCTCGGTGCGGACGATGGCGCCCGGCACAAACTCCATCACGTAGAAGGGGCGCTCGTTCACGTCGGGATCCACGCACAACCCAATGGGGGCTGGCACCGGTACATGGCCATGCAGCGCGGCGATGATCTTGTGTTCTCGTTCCATGTCGTGGGCGGTGGCCAGAACCTGTCGGAGCGGGGGACGTCGCAGCGCCCAGGAGTTGCCGGCCGTGTCGGTCACGCGGAAGGTCAGGTTTGAATGACCGCCCGCAATCAGCTCAAAGGTGAACGGAGGAGTTGCGCCTTGGGCGTGGTCCATCAGCCAGGCGGTCACGTTGGGTCCATTGATCCCGGTGGGAGTGGACATGGCTGCGGTGTCGGTGTCAGTCACGGTCAGAAACTTAGCGGAGGGAAGTGGGTAGTCTTTTCCCATGCGGATCGAGAAACACGGCGACCATCGCGTGATCCACGGCGGACCGGTTCCGCGGGGCAGCGACGGCATCACATTCCGCAGAACGGTCGTGGTGCGAGAGGGGCGGGACACGCCGCTGCTGATGGCTCATGAACGGGTGCACCTCAAGCAATTTCGTCGCTACGGGGTTGCGGGCTTTCTGATTCGATACCTGGCGCCGTACCTTCGAGACCGCCTGGCTGGCTATGGTCACGATGCGGCCTATCGGCGCATACCGTTTGAGGTCGAAGCCAACTGGAAGAGCCGGCAGGCGTTGCTGGCTGCCAACGGCATGCCGGCGCACCGTACCGAAGCGAATTCTGAGGAGTCGAACCATGGCTGACGTAACCGACGCAACTTTCATGACCGATGTCATCGAGCGGTCCAAGACCGTCCCGGTGGTCGTTGATCTGTGGGCTGAATGGTGTGGTCCCTGCAAGACGTTGGGCCCAATCCTGGACAAGGTCATCGCCGAAACCGGCGGGCTGGTGGAGCTGGCGAAGGTCGACGTGGACGCCAATCCCGAGGTCTCGCAGGCGTTTCAGGTCCAGAGTATTCCCGCGGTCTACGCCATGGCGGGCGGTCAGGTGGTCGCCAACTTCATTGGGGCCAAAGGGGAAGCCGAAGTCCGCGAATTCGTTCAGGCGCTCATCCCCGAAGGCGCCGTGCCTCCCGGCGATGCCGAAGCGCCGGAGCCGGTGTCGAAGGTCGCCGGTCTGGACGAAGCCGGGCTCCGCGAGTTGTTGAACGAAACTCCAGATGACCCCGAAGCCGTCGTCGCTCTTGCCGCCATGCTGGTTGAACGGGGCGAAGGCGCCGATGCGCTCACCCTGCTCGAGCGCATTCCCGAAACGCCGGACACCCGTCGCATCGCTGCACTGGCCCGCACCGGTGGACCGGTCGATGACATCGACGCCAAGTTGGAGTCGCTGCTGGGTTCGGTGAAGGGCAACGAAGATGCTCGTCAGGAATTTGTGGACCTGCTTGAGGTGCTGGGCGCAGCTGACCCTCGCACCGCGGACTGGCGCAAGCGCCTGACTTCTGCCCTCTTCTGATTCGGCCGATGGCTGAGTTCACCTGGGCCGATCGCAAGAACGGTGACGTTGTCATCTTTCACGGCGACCGGCAGGCATCGGTGCTTCGCGGCGCGAAGGCCGATCGTTTTCGCGAAGATGTTGCGCTCGGCGACGATCAGGCACTCATGGCGCGGCTCACCGGCAACTACAAGCGCGGTAATGAGCGGCAGGCTCGGGAGCACCCCCGGAACCGACACCGCTGACCGATCGGCCCTGTTCCTTCGCGGCCGATGTGACCCAGGTGGGAAGGGGATGGGAATCGGGATCTCTATGGTCCGATCCGTATGGCCTCTCCACTGGTTGCTCCACCTACGTCGGGCGCGCCGGAGAGCGTTTCATCAGCGACATCCGCCGGTGTCGCGCGTCCGGCATTGCCCCTGACGGGGCGGGACCGCATTATCCAATGGTGGACGGCTCAGCGGCAGCGGCGGGTTGAGCGCTGGCGCTGGCAACCGCCCGAAACGCCGGCCGCCAAAAATCCTGCTCCCGTCAACGTCCATGAGATCGATCCAGGGCAGATGGACCCAATGCAGATGGACCCAATGCAGAGGGACCCAATGCAGAGGGACCCAATGCAGAGGGACCCAATCCGCAGAGGCGATGGAGTCTGGCTACCGGTGGCTCTGGTGTTGGCGGCCGGCGTGATTGGTGCTGCGGTGGTGCTGGCGGTTGTGTTTGGCTTGTCCCAATGGTCGGCCCGTTCAAGTCCTGCGGTTGAAGAACTTCTTCCGCTGGCAGTGCCGTCAGATGCTGCGGGGGTACCAGTCGCCACCGATGACTCGGTTGTCATCGTCGGCGATCCGGGCGGCGCAAATGAACCGACCGAGGAATCGCCGGCGATCGTGGTGTCACCGGTGTTGGTGCACGTTGCGGGCGCGGTGGTGCAACCGGGCGTGGTGGAGCTGCGCTCGGGTGATCGCGTCCATGACGCCGTCATGGCCGCCGGTGGTCCGGCCGCGTCCGCCGATTTGGATCGCGTGAATCTGGCTGCACTGGTGGCCGACGGTCAGCACGTTGTTGTACCGGGTTTTGATGAACCCGTGTTCACCCTGGCGCCGCAGCCGAGCCCGGCAGTGGGCGTTTCGGGTTCACCGGTGGCCGGCGACCCGCCAATGGTTGATTTGAACCGCGCCACCCAGACCGAACTGGAAATGCTGCCTGGGGTCGGCCCCGCCACCGCCACCGCAATTCTGGCGTTTCGAACCGAGCGTGGCGGGTTCTTCTCGGTGGACGAACTCCAGGACGTGCCCGGTATTGGCCCGGCCAAATTCGCCGCGGTCCAGGGGCAGGTTTCAATCGGGTGATTCTGGCCGACCGGGACGTGGTGGGCGTCGCGGCGTTGATCTGGGTCGTGGCGTGGTGGGCGTCGTCGGGCTCCGGCCTGCCGTCGGGAATTGGCGTGGTCGCCGCACTCATCGTGGTGTCGGCGGTCGTGGTCCGATGGCCAGCGCGTGATTCGTCGACTGCGGTGCTGCTCCTTGTCATGCTGCTGGTTCTGGCCGGATGGCGCTCGCACCAGACGTGGAGTGATCTGCACGATGGTGACGCCGGCGAGTGGCAGGGGAGTGCGGTGCTGGTCTCGGATCCCGAACCGGTGGCCGGCGGTGTTCGCCTGAGAATGAGACTCACCGGTTCCGGGTCCGAGGCGCGCGTTGTTGATGCTCGGGCGTGGGGCGGTGCGGCCGGCATGCTTCGCGCCCGACTGATGGGGGAGGTGGTGGCGATCACTGGCTCGGTTCGAACCTTTGATGAGATTCGTCCATGGCAGGCGGCTCGAGGGGTGAGCGCCGCCATGACCGTTGACACGGTCGACCACTGGAGAACGGGTGGAACGTTGACCCGGATTGCCAACAGCGTGCGGCGAACCATCGAGGGTGGCGCATCCGGGTTGAGCCGGGATCAGCGATCGCTGCTGGCGGGGTTGGTGTACGGCGACGACCGTGAACAATCAACCCTCACCGCCGATGACTTTCAAGGTGCCGGCCTCACCCACCTGC
>Ga0209187_1000913_pt1 | contig 40896 bp, 22 predicted proteins | sample BantaG_FD_187430 | JGI IMG/M metagenome (GOLD analysis project Ga0209187, IMG submission 187430) | Marine algal microbial communities from Bantry Bay, Ireland - BantryBay_4 metaG (SPAdes) (version 2) | ecosystem: Host-associated > Algae > Red algae > Unclassified | place: Bantry Bay, Ireland...
TGACTATGGTATCGTTTATTCAGGAATTAAAGGTACAGACCATTCCAATAAAAATTTTGGCGATTTTCATATAAATGAAGGAAATAATAAGCTTGGAGAAGGAGGCGTCCTAAAATTGAAAAACACTTCGCAGACTACATACATCTTCTCTAAACCAATTAAAATTACTGGAAATAAAATTTACGGGGATTTTTATGAAATAGAATTAAATAAAGGATGGAAAGTAGTTACTTTGAACGAAAAAGGAGATATGGAAATTGTTAAAGAATAATATTTAATGAACAATTAGATGAGTAAAAACTGTTTACAACATTAGATAAGTCGATCATATCTCACTGCGTAACTTGTGAGAGACAACGCATAGCCGGAACCGTTATCGTAGAAAAAATTAATTCATTATTATTTCATCACACCCCACCTTGAAACCACCTTTTAAGTCATTTCTCTCTCACGATAGTCATACATCTATATCACAATCCTTTAAAATATCTGAGCACTAGTTTAATACCAATTCTAGTTTAGAATGACGGTAATTATTTATTTTGTTCTTCATGTTCCTTCGTTAAAAAGCCTCGCCGAACCTATGGGTTCTTTGCTAGCCCGCCCGCTTAGCGGTTCTCTCACTTAAAGCACTTTCGTACTTTATTCGACTACGTCGAACTCGTTCGTTCTTACCTTGATCCATTTTGAACAATTCTAAATCCTTTTCCGTCATCTAAAAATAGAAATGGTATAAGATACAATGCTCTCCGTAGTGATTTTCAATTCTTTCTTCATAGACATGGGCGATCCCCCATGCTTTATTGGAAAATAATTTTATTTTACCTGAAAACTTTTATTTAGCCATATTATTTAACCGAATTCAATAACTTGATCCGACTATCATCATCATTGATAAATGATTCTAACTCATATAGGTTTTTATAGCCATAACCGTACAGGTTGATAAAAGTAGGTATATTCAATGCAAGGGGTGCTATCTTAGTTGCAAGGGCAGGACTATTACTTTCAAAATTATTATTACAATAGATTAATATTCTAGATTGCTTATCAGGAATTACCGACGCTAATTTTTGTGTTGTGAAATCCGAAAAATTAAGATGAATAGCGCCTTTTACATGTACCTCATCATATGCTTTCTTAGATCTTGTATCTAGGATTATCGTATGCTCATCTTTTGCCATTTCGTTAAACTTAGCAAGATCTATAAGCCTATCTTTTCTGTAAAGATCTACCTCTTTACTTAAGCTTACAAATCCATTATAATCAACTTTCGCAGGATCATCTACTACAGTTATTTCATCCTTGTTATACCCTGCAAGTTTAAGCTGTTCCCGAAGTGATTGTATAATTTTATCATCTAGTGATACTTCTCTACCCAATTTTTCTTTCTCCTGCTCAGTATAAATGATTCGCTTTTTAGCTAGTGCGCTAATCTCAAGCTGAATAGATTTTCTTTTCTCTGATAAATTTTTAATATCAGATGCTAACTCACTTTTTGATTTGTTTCTATATGCCTCTGGTAGTTCTTTCACTGAATCCAGAATATCTTCGTCTTCTTCATAAGCATCTACAAGATCCCACTTCGTATTTTTATATTGCGATTTTGATTTGAATATAGATCGCTTAGCAAAGTTGGCTTTACCGTAATTACCTGCATTACTGTCTTGTGTTTTTAAATTCTCTAGAGACTTCTTACCTTCTTTTCCAAAATAAATATAGGTTTCATTAAGATCAGAATTTAGCATAGATATCCTATCATCATATGGAGAAGAGATGTGCACTGTTTTCTTATTCTGATCTATACTATTGTAAGACCCATCAGCTATTCTAGCACCACTCATCCACTCCAGATTTCTCCCTGTTTCATAATCTCCACAAAATATAGTATTTACTTTGACATTTTTCGACCTAGCCTTATTACAAGACGATATATAAGAAACACCTCCCTGATCGAATGATTCGTTCCCAGCTATATAGATGGTTTTTAGTGATGATTTATTACTCCATTCTAACTCCGATAGACTAGCATGTATAACAGCACCGCAGTACTCTTCCCCACCATTCGTAGTGAGTGCAAACAGTTTCTCAGAAATCTGATCCACATTACTTGTAAAATCACTTACCCTTCTTATATAATGATGTGTAGAGGATAATCTGTCATTACCATACTCATAGAGCGCTATTTCAAATGTTGCATCCTTTCCATTTTTTGTAGCATTGGACAGCTCGTTTATGATATTCCAAAGTTGTCCCTTAGCTTGATCGATGAGACCATCCATGGAATTACTTGTATCTAGAAGTAATGCTAACTGGATGTCAGCCCTATCACTTTCAGAATTGGGATTATCCTCTATATGATCTACATTTTCTAATGAGAGGAACCGATCTACGGAATTTCTTGCATACTGAACGGCAGGTGGCATAACTAAAAAAAGTAAAGCACAGAAGAATAATGCAAATATTGATTTCATAACAGTTATAATTTTGATGAATAAAATGAAACTTTGACTGAATCGTTAAAAACTATGCTCAAATTTCTAGATATTAAATAGAAGAAAAAACAACAACTCCGTGAACACCACTCTATAGCACGTGAAGGGGTCTGCTGAATTGGTAAACGAGCTAATAATCGCAGTTTTTGGAAATCTCTACTAATAATAAGATGCTTATATTTGTAGCATGAGGGGTCTAATCTTGATAATTATAAGTGTTGTAGCTATCTGCTTTTGCAGTGTAGAGACCCACGCTCAGAAAAAGATCAAAAGCAAAAGCTGGAAAAAAGAATACACTATAGAGGATGCCAAACAATCCGCTTCTACTAATCCAACAGAAGCAATAAAAATCATTTCTGAAATTATTACAACAGCTAAAGAGGAGAATCAGTCAGAACAGCTCATCGAGGCATATATACTTCTGGGTGATATAAATGAGGTCGCAGGCATCCCTACTCTTGCACTCGATAGATATAATCAAGCGCTAGAGGTGATGACACGATCTAATACTATAGATCTCTTAGCGCCATTACAGCAGAAAAGAGGTTCCTTATTATTTGACATAAAAGACCCAGAAGCGCTAGCAGCCTATGAGAGTTGTATGAAAAATACTCAGGATGATCTATTATATCATATCTGTTACGAGGGACTTGCCAATGCTGAAGATCAACAAGGTGATCAAAGTACAGCAATAGAAATACTGGACAAACTCGAGACCTATTACAAGGATAAAGATGCCAGCTCACTTGCACGTATCCAAGCTAGAAAAGCTATACTAGCAAGCTCGCGAAAAGATATAGAAGGAGCTAAGATTAACTTTTCTAATGTCCAATCCAACTTTAAGAGAGCCCCAAATGAAGGAGCCGTCTCTGATGCTGACTACGGAGTTATAGAATCTGCCAAGGAAGCGATTATTGCAGAAGAGAATGATATAGAAAAAGAAATAGACTATCTAGAAGAAAATATTGCTCCTCCTAATGCCAATGTAGAATATCAGATTATAGATCAGGTCCAACTGGCTGATGCATACAATAGAAAAGGAGATATAAGTGCCGCTATAAAAAGTATCAATACAGCAAAGACCTTAATCAACAAAGAGGTGAAAAGTGAAACTGTTTCTGAATTATATAAAGAGGCTTCTAAGCTATCTGCTGCTCAAGGTCAATACGCACAGGCATTAGAAGAATATAAGAAATATGAGAATTCACAACAATTAGTTATTGCAAAAAAAGAAAGAGACTTAGAAAATAGAATAACATTATTAGAAAATCAGAAAACCATTGACATAAACGAAAACATCTACGACAGTAATCAAAGATTAGGCGTATCGGAAAAACGAGTGGTCAATTTCCAACAATATATCATATACCTCCTGTTATTATTACTCCTACTAGCGCTGGCAAGTGCATGGTGGATATATAAAAGTCTCCGCGCTAAAAACATAGCTAACAAAAAACTAGAACTACAGTCGTTACGAGCACAGATGAATCCTCACTTTATTTTCAACGCACTCAATTCTGTAAATGAATTTATAGCAACACAAGATGAGAAACAAGCAAACAAATATCTGACACAGTTCAGCAAACTTATGCGTAAGGTCTTAGAGCTAAACAAAAAAGATCTCATTCCTCTTTCTGAAGAACTGGAACTCACTGAACTATACCTCCAGCTAGAACACAGTAGATTCTTAGACAAGTTCGATTACACCTACAATATTGCCCCAGTCCTGAAGCAAGCAGATATTTCAGTACCACCTCTCTTACTGCAACCTTATATAGAAAATGCGATCTGGCACGGACTGAGGTATAAGGAAGAGAAAGGAAGACTAGAGGTAATGGCGGAACAAGAAGACAAGGAAGTAAAAATAACGATCAGAGATAATGGAATAGGAAGAAAGAAGTCCATAGAGCTAAAAACTACTAACCAGAAATTACACAAGTCGACAGGCATGAGAAATACCGCCTCTAGGATGGCTATAATCCAAGAGCTCTACGATAAGAACTTTTCTATAACAATAGATGAGGCTTATCCGAAAGCATCTGATGTAGGTACTCAGATCGTAATAAAACTAGCCAACTAATTATGACCAAAGCCACTTCCTATACCGTACTGATTGTAGATGACGAAGCATCTAGCAGAAAAAGTTTAACTGCCTTTGTAAATAAATATTGCAAAAGATTACGAATTATTGCAACGGCAGAAAACGTCATAGAGGCTAAAAAGATCGTAGATGACCGAAACCCAGATATCTTATTACTAGATATAGAGATGCCTCACGGCAATGCTTTTGATCTATTAGATCAGTATAGTGAGCTTCCTTTTCAGGTAATATTTATTACGGCCTTTAGCCAGTATGCTATACAGGCTTTTAACCTATCTAATGCTAGTTATCTGCTGAAACCTGTAGACATAGAAGAACTTATATCTGCTGTAGATAAAACTTGTAACAACTTAGATCACTCTATCCGATGGGAACACACGGCACAGTTACTAGAAGGTCTAAAAGAAAAGCAGCTTACAAAAATAGTCATCCCACTCATGGATGGTTTCCAAGTAATACAAACCCAAGACGTAATCTATATAGAAGCTGCAGATAATTTTTCCACGCTTTACCTAGCATCATCACAAAAAGTAATGGCTTGTCGAAATCTTAAATTTTATGAAGAAAACCTATCCTCTAGTGGATTCTTTCGTATCCACCGTTCTACTCTAATCAATAAAGATCATGTCAGACAATACAATAAGGGATCAGGAGGTATCGTGACAATGAGTAATGGAAAACAATTAGATGTAGCAACATCTAGGAAGAAAGGATTTCTGGAGCATTTTACAGGATAGATTTTTTTTAAGCACTATTTTATAATTTGTCAAGCTTAGCATTTTCTTATCAACCAACCTATAATATTGAATATCTAACTTTCTGATAATTATCAGAAACAATAGCATCTTTAGTACGTAATCTTTTAGGGACAAAGTTGTTTTTGCCTATTCGTTTTGGGGATGTAAAATTTCGGGATAGAATGTCTACAAGCTTACGGCTGTGCGTCGTCTCTCACAAGGTACGCAGTGAGATATGATTGTCATAGCCATTGTTATCGATTGGTTTTCTATCTATTTCCGATAAGCATCGAGATTGGTGCCCTTATTGATGTTTAAAACTAAAACTGCACATTACTCTTCCAGTATAAAAATTTACTCTTTAAATATCTAAAGATGTACTTATAGGAACCTCATATACCATTTTTAAGATATCCACTCCAAAATATTAGATTCTGTATTGATGAAGTCAGATTTATGATGATACATTTTATCTATTTCTTCTTTGTCAGTGTATATCTTAGAATAATCAAGAGTAGAAAAGAAAGTAGAATCCAACTTATACATTGCTCCTCGAGCACCTATAAATAAACAGTTTATTGCGCCTAGCATTTGACCATAATTAAGGGCATTTGTCAATTCATGTGATTCTATACTTTGTATAGAATTGAATTGACTTAGTTTATAAATAATTCCAGAGGAACACCAATCACCTGCACCAACAGTATCAATTGCATGATCTATCAATATCGGATCTAGAGATTGCCATTCTCCATTTTGATATCGATAAGACAGACCTTTTGCTCCTTTAGTTTCTATCTCTAAGGCACATCTAGAAGATATATATTTTTCCTTGTACTCAGGAAGTCTATCGTTTGAAAATTTAACTACATCTGCAACTGACAAGCATTCTTCAAATATTTTAGAGTACGAATTTGATGATGGTTCAAAGAAAACTAAACAACCATTTTTCTTGGCCTCTTTTGCTAGAGTTATGGCACTTCTATTAACTCTATCAAAATAATAAACATCACTTTTAGGTATGTCAGATAAAATAGAGTCTATGTTTCCGCTTAGAAAGGGACGAAATGACGGAAATTTAATTCCATTAATTGGATTCTTAAACTCAAATTTATGCCTTGGAGAGCCATCTCTAGAAGTCAAAATTCTATGGATTAAAACTGGTGTAGAACCGTTTTCTTCTTTAAAAATTAAGTTTAAGTGAACTCCCCAGAATTTCAAATCAGACAAAATATAGTCAGAAACTCTATTGTCATCAAGTCTTGCTATAGGAAAAGAATTTGCTCCCAAATAGGAAAGGATGGTAAGTACATTTCCAAAAGAACCACCTGCTTGGACCTTATAAGGGGTTTTTTCAGTACCTTTAATAATAACATCCAATGTTAAATAACCAGTTCCAATTACTGTAGGTGTGTTCATATGTTCAAGTTTTATAAGGTAAGCCACTTAACCAAGTTACAAAATTCTCTGAAGATTTGTTAAGTTCGACAAAATTAGAAATATCATCTACTTTGTACCCTCTAGAATTTACATTTAATATACCAACTGTGTCTTTTCTTTCAAATGCTGTCAATATAATTCCAATTGAAAGTAATTTACTTGATAATGAGGATATTGCAACATTACACCCGCCAAGGATATCCAAAGTCTTAGTATAACCGCTAATTGCAGCTGATAGCTTCATATAAATATCAAATGGGTTTTGTTCCGAGCTGTACATTATGTTCTGTGGTTCTATTGTAAACGAATCAAAAAGAACTTCATTGTATTCAACAAGAATGCTATCTGACCTTCTTGGATCTTTTGATGGAAATGGTAAAACTGGACAAATCTCATATAACCTAGAACTTTTAGCTTTGATCTTTTCATTGAAACATTTCAGGAGATGGGATTTTTTACCTTCACCTAAGACAGGAAACCATATGAGTGGCTTTTCCGCCTCACCGTCTAGTTCAATGCTTCCTGTAAAGCCAAAGGAGTATTTTAAGTCCTCTTCTGGATCCTCATTTCTTATTAAAGAATCAATTTTTGCATTTTCAGATACTAGAACCATTAGATTTAAATCAATATTCTTTTGATATTCTATAATACTCAACAATTTACCAATAATTGAAAAATATACTCCTCTTGGTAATGAACTTATATCAATTAAAATATCAGTATAACCATTAAGGATGTCTGAATGAATTATGTCAGCCGCATTCTTATCACCTACTCTTCTTCTCAACAAACCTTCTTCTTCCCAAATTTTAACAGGCTTTTCAATCACATTGTCAATTGCAGAAAGTGTAATAAAATCCTCATAATTCTTCAAAACGAGATCATCTATCGCTTGAGTTAAAGATAAAGATGCTTCATCAATAGTTATTAAGTATGTATCAATAGAAAGAGATTCATTATGATTCTTGAATAATCTATAGAAATTATTCATTCTTACATCAAAGCCTTTTCCAAGTATGAAAAGGACTTTGCTTTTTTCTGTAAAATGTTTATCAAATAAATCATCCACTCCATCTGATTTTAACATCAAATTAGGGTTCCATTTCATAGAAGTTAGTTTAGCCATTTATATAATTGATCAGGTTTTCTATGCCTCCAATTCCCATAGTTAAGAGGTAGCCCAAAGTACACACAAATCCATCTATTTAAATAATATACAGTATTTGATTGACCTTTTTTACCTTGATTAACTGTGTGTATTTCGAATAAATTGAATGCTACACAAGAAGAAATGACAATCTGAAGAATTTTATATTTTTCGTTATCTATCCAAGATTCCCCTTTCTCAAACAGATCTGACACTCCATTCTTCACTGCAAACCCATTGACTCCAGGAGCATATGGTGCATTATTTTGAAATGTTTGTTTTCTGCAAAACTCACCCATATTCTCAATGAAGGTTATTATTTTACTAGAATATGGTATTTCCATTGGGAGTTGTTTCCATCTTCTAGCTGCATCCTTTTTTAAAACTGAATCTTGGGTTTTAGGAGATATATTTGACGTCGCAGTAACTAAGGTGCTAGATAATATTTCTTCAAACAAACTACCTGACATTTGTAAATACTGCTCAATGTTAAATGATGCAAGTTTTGTTAGTTTTTTAAAGCCATAGTAATAGCTTAATCCAACCTTATTAGCGAGAAAAAGCTCAGCTGCTTGGGCTACTTCTGGAGGTATTTGATCTAATTCACCTGCAGGAAAGGGAAACAAGCTCAATTGGTTCTTTCCCAATCTTCTACTAATCATAATCTTGGTAGAATGTAAAAGGATTGCTTTATTGTAGGGAGAGTCACTTTTGTTTATTGCAAATGAAATCCAATCTTCATAAAGCATACTACTTTTAGATACATGTCTAAAAAAAACATAGAGGTTCTCAATTTCCTTTTTGAGATTAATAGATAATTCACTATCAATATCTATATTCTCGGAAAGATACTCTTTAAACGCAGTGACATTTTCGGTCGACAACCTAGCTCTTCTTAAGGAGATATTTTCAAGGGTCTTCTGAAATTTAGAACTATTATTTCGCCAATAACGCTCTAAGTTTATAATGGCAAAATCTCTAATGTTAAATGATCTTAAATTATACTTGGGTGATAAAGATTCCAGTCGTTCGGAAATCCAGATGCTGACATTGCCTCTTCTTTCCATTATATAAGACTTAAATGTCTTCAATTGATCAAAAGATAGCTTATGAGCATCATCAAACATATACAATATGTCTCTAAATTTCCTTCCATCCGAAATTGTAAATTCCGCATTTGAAAATAGATATAATGAAAATAGTTCGTCATGACCTTCTAGGTTCTGTATATCAGGAGGAATGAAGCTATTGACATATTCGTGAATTTTTCGCTCCAAAGATGATGCCCAGTCAAAAAGATCTTTTGCACTGTCAATCTGTGGTAAATAAGATGTGTATTCAGAAGTTTTAAGATCTATACCAATTTTATGAAGATCAATTGGGAAAATCATTTTTTGAATTGTGCAGATTGATTTTAAAGTACTCAAAATAATTCTCGAGTTCATTAGTGAAAAGAATAATCTTTTTTTTAGTCCAAGAGTAAAATCGAACTCTTCAAACAATTGATAGTTTTTAGTGCATGGTAATTTTACTCCTAGAATTGGGACATCAAATTCATCAATTGCTTTTATTTTCTTTAGCAATTTGTATAGTTCAAGGTACTCTGATTTATTATGATTACTAATAATGCTTTCTAGAGTTTGTGGCTCAAAAATCCGTAATAGTGTTGACTTCCCCCCTCCAGGTGAGCTATGGATCATAACTGGCTTGTGCCAAAGGTTATCTTCAGTATGCTTCTCCTCTAAAACTTCTAGAATTTGATGACTAAAAAGCTGTAGAAAACCGACTTCAGAATCTATCTGCTCAGAGGATAATAACTTAAATGGATTTCTTCTCTTATCACTCATCTAACTATGTCTCGTTATTCTTGGGAATAGACCATTAAAATCATGGTCATCTGATGTCCACCAAAGCAATGGCAACGAATTATTTGGTGTGTTGTGGGCCAATACAATAGGAAGACAACATTCATTGTACCCTAAATAATACTCATCATGCTTTGCCTTTCTCCAATGATCATCCACAATATCACTATGAATATACTTTTTAGAAAGTTCTACAAATTGTAACTCTTCGTTTATTATTTTATCTTTTGTATCACTAGCAATATATTGAACTACATGAATGTTTATATCAATCTTGCTATATGGAGATTGCTTGAATACTCCTGCATTGATGAATTCTTCAATTTTAGCTATGGCTTCAGAGGTTGCAATGTAAAATATAATATGAATATCTACTCTTTCATCATGATCAATAAGTGGATATAATTCAGAATTAGCATCAATAATTTTTTGTATTATTTTCGGTATTTTACCTTTACGTTCATCACCGTCTTTTCTAGAATAGCTAGTCCCACTTGCAGTAAAATCGTCAATTAAAAAAATGGTATTAAAATGTTTGTCTCCATTGGCTTTCTTTAGTTCAGACAAAAGATCATCGGTTTTATCTTTACTTATTTCATATGTTGGAACAACTTGTTCATTGTTCAATCCTGCACTTCTTCTTAATTGATCAATTTTGGCTCCATCACTTAATCCAATATATAGACATTTCCTCTTTTGATGATTGTATTCATCACTATTAAAAATTTTCCTTATTTCATATTCTGATATCGATAATTCTTTCGCTGTTTTTTTTATTAAAATCGGTCGAATAACAGTATCGTAGGTTACTTCTACAAGGCTTAAAACTTGTCTATTTGATAAAAATAAAAGTTTGCTTTTTACGAAATCGTAGGCAGTTTGTCTCTCTTCTTCTTCTTCAAATTGACTCAACCACTTGACAAGACTTTCTATAAATAACGTGCCAGTTGAGAATTGCTGATATTCATCAAATTTGAATGAAGACATTGCCTGTATAATAGGCCTCTCACTACTAATGACAGATGGATTCCAATTTAGTATTTTTGCTAATAATCTCTCTGCTAACGCTTTTCTCATCTTTAAAATTTAATCTTAAAATATCTATCAGAAAAGGTTATTTTTTTCAAGTAACTAAGAGTGGCAATATTCCACCTAGAATTAAATGGAGCTAAGTTCCAACACCTTTTAACGTTCATAGAGCACCTGTCAACACTTAAACTATGTGGCTCTGAAAGTAATTCGAAATCATTCCCAGGAAATGCTCCTCTGTCACCAATTTTCAGGATGTTCTGTGGAAGATTCCTTTCAATTAAAATAGGAAGTGCTTTAGAAATGATATTTGATTTAGAAACAGAATTTCTAATAATGTCTATAGAATGGCTTGATTCTACCAATTTTAAATTAGAAAATTCAGGGGATGCAATAATTTCAATAATTCTTTGACGCTCAATAACTGAATCTTGTGTTAGATGAATAGAGAGTTGAGTTGGTCTTAACTCAAATATCAACTTCTTTAATAGCGTATCGGCTTTCAAAGCTAATTCGATTTCTTTAAGATCCGTATCTGTATCGTTTGATATATATGGGTCATCTTTACTGTCTAAAACATTAATAATTCCAGAATTATAAAAACCTAATATCACTTGTGACCAATATTTACGTTCAATAACTTTTCTAATTGTGTGCCTTATCGATTTACCTCTTCCGCTTGCAATTCCAATAATAAGTCCTTTCGAAAGTAATTCATTAAGTATCGACGTAATGCCATTACTAGGAAGTGATTCTTTATCAAAAGGTGAAATAAGAGTAGCATCATAATCGAATATGATCATTCCATATTTTGTCCTATTTAATTCATTGATATATTCTTTGTAATATGGGTGATATTGATCCAATTGATGTGAAGTCGGTAACATCCCTATTTTTTTTGATATTGCAAGAGCCGCTTTTCTGCTAATTCCTTCTGCATATTCCGTTTTGATAGAATTAATGTATGATAAGTTATAGAGTTTTCGACCATATTCAGGAACACCTGGTTTTCCAGGGTCTATATTTACTTGAACCCCCAATTTGTTAATTATCCAGAATGATTTTATAAGCAAATCAACAGGATCATTTGTTTTGTTCGATCTTAGCTCTACAACTGGTATGTCTGAAGGTAAATGAGAAATTGTTTTTTTAGCCAATTTTTCATCTAAGGGAGTTTGCAAAGAAATTATTGATGTCTTTCTTTTCTTGTCTAACCAATTATGTCTTCCATGACCGAAGTTTCTATAATCACATAGCAAAACTGCCGTCAAGCCTGCCTCCGAACATTTAGATTCTATGTCAACTGCCACAGGTTTAGTTGAATTACTATATAGAATAATTAGATATTCATAACCAATATTAGCTTTTGAGCTCAAATATTTCTCATCGAATTGTTTTAATTCATATGTTTTGTTGTTAAATAGCCTGAATATAATTACAAAAAAAGCTACCAATGAATTAGTCGCTAAAAAACCATCCTTACCAGAAGGTAAAATTATGTTCTCATTTAATGCATAGATGCAGTCATTAGAAAGAGCCATTAAGGGATTGTTTGCTCTCATCGTGATTGAGGTAATCATATTGCAATCTCGCTGAACAGCTTCTTTGTAAGCAAAAACAATATCCTTATTCTTACCACTGGCACTAATAAAAATAACATTACTTTCTCTTCCTATTGACTTATCTAAAATAAATTCAAGGGGAGTAAGGCTTTTAGCAAATATTCCTCTTTCTGAAAAGCTATATTCGAAATAGTAAGCCGCACTCAAAGAACCACCTGATCCAATTATATAGATTGGCCTTTTTAATGATAATACCGTCTTTCTTAACTTATCAATTTCTATTGTATTTACCCACCTTACAGTTGATTCTATCTTTTTTAGTTCTTCTTTAAATGGTTTTCCCATAGTTTTCTTGAACAGGTTTTATTCCAAAAATTTCATGCAATATACTGAGAATTCGAAGAGTAATTCTAATCAAAAAACATTGAGCCCCTCGATTTTAAAAGAAGTCAGAATTTCTAACTGAATTACGTTCGATTAAGTAGATTTCTATCCTTAAACCAAAAATCCATTTACATCAAACCAATTTTATACTAATACTGCAAGTAACATATCTCTATATCGGCTTCTAATTCATCAGATATCTCATTATCACTCTTTTGTGAGTTCATATTTCTCATCTTACACATAACTTCTTCATATACTGCATCATCTACTTTATCAGATAGTTCTAACTTTCTAAGGATCTCAGATTCTAATTCCAAATTATCTAAAGAAAACACCTATAAATGAGAAAGCCCTCACATTACTGTAAGGGCTTTCTGGTCTCTTATGGACTAAAAAAAAATATCCTAGTATCTTCTATTATATCCACCTCCACCACCACCGCCTCCACGGTTGTTGCTTCGGTTCTCTCTTGGCTCTGCTTTCTTAACAACAATTGTTCTTCCATCAACTTCAGCGTCGTTCAACTCGTTAATTGCGTTCATTGCTTCTTCATCATTAGGCATTTCGACAAAGCCGAATCCTTTTGATCTTCCTGTAAATTTGTCCATAATAATCTTAACAGACTCTATTTCTCCGTACTGTGAGAATGCGTCCTGTAAATCGGACTCTTGTGTGTCAAAGTTTAACTTTGCTACAAAAATATTCATAATAAATGTTTAAAAAATAATAATGTATAATATAAAAAATCGAAGGAAACAACGCGTTTCCCTAGATCGTATACAAATATAAGGATATTTCCTTGTTATTAGTTCCAAAATTCCTAAAATAGGTGAAAACCATGATAAAAACCCATGAAAACACGGTTAACTAAGGACTTTACGCATTCAAAAATAATAACATGTCAAATTCTTAGACCATTCTTCTTGATCGCATAATAATAGGCATATTACTTTCTTTGCAGAAAAATGAGCCTAATTACTCAGTCAACGTACCATTAGATTCCTCTCAAATGTGCTAGGCTATAATCACACCCTCCGTATCTCTGATGTATCTAAAAAAAAAGTGCTGAATGTGTAAAACATCCAGCACTATTTGTTTAACAAAACAAACCTATTATTTTATAAGAATCATTTTTTTCGTTATTTTCTTATTATCTGTTATCATATTATAGTAATACACGCCTGAAGAACTATTGAGCTGGTTCTTATCCACGCTTAGGGTATGCATACCAGCAGCATATTTCTTCTCTGATGTATAAACTGTTCTTCCGTTAAGATCAACTATAGTTATCATTACCCTTCCGTCATCAGGGATGTAAAATTTGATATCTGTTGTTGCGTAAAATGGGTTTGGTGTATTCTGGAGTAATGCCGCTTTGTTTTCCTGAGTATATTTTTGGTCTCTATAGTTAAGATCTAGAGAACTTGTCTCTAGAGCCCCATTATATATCTCCGCAGGAACTACATCGTTCATCTGTACCGCTTCGTCTAAGTACAGAGACTGGAGCACTTCCACCTCTAATGTGATTTTAATGTTCTGAATATCTTCTGTAATGTTATTCCAACTGATCATTAATAATCCACGATCATTTACTGTCCAGTTTGCTTCACTGAAGTATGGAACAGATGCTTTGATATCTTGTAGCGAAACCATTGCAAGATCTACATCTAATGCCAGCTGAAAGCCTTCTATCTTGTTATTCATGTCAATGTGCATATCGATAGATACATTTTCACCAGCTGTAAGCGCAACATTATCTAGATTAACAGTTACCGTTTCTACAGACCTAACGGCTATATCATTAGACTGTACAATATTAGAAACTGATCCATTTACATCTCCTATCTTTACACCTATAAAATCAGCTCCCATTTCATCTACATAGACATCGTCTATTTCTATCGTTGTAGGATATCCCCAAGGAATAGCTGCATCTGCAAACTCATACTGTGAAGGGATAAATTTCCAAGATTCGTTGTTAGGAAATTCAGTATATATTCCTAAGATTAATTTTCTCAGTTCCACTAGGTCTATACCCGTGATATTATCTGAGTTATTGATATCCGCAGCGATCAACTTATAAGGAGATTCTATTGCTTGCAATCCTAAAACATGCTTTTGTATCAGTACCAGATCCAAGGTAGAAACACCATTGTTCGCATCATTATTCTTGGTAGGATGTAAAGAATACTCATTATAATAAGACACTTCATTGAAGGCATAAGATCCTTCTTCTGTCGTCATTTCCATCATGTTGTATTCTGTATCCGTATTGTATAACTCTACTTCCATATCTTGTAGACCGATTAATGATTCGTTCGTAACTATACCTTCCACTCTAGCCATGTTATCTGGACTATCTTCACATACGTTCAGTCCATTATCTTGTAGAAGTAACGATACTTCACAGAAATCACGATTACCATCTGTATCATGCACCCACATCTGCAATGGAATAGACTGTGCTATACCGTTTTCTAGATCGTCACAGTTGAAAAACATGTTGGTCTGATTCCCTGCTTCGTTAAATGAATAACTTAGGTCTTCATCTTCGTCACAAGCATCGTAACTTTTAAAGTTAAAATCATTAGCCCAGACATTTGCGATACCATTTTCATTAAGTACCCATATTACCTCAGTAAGACATACCGGTGTCGGAGCCTGATCATCTGTAATTGTAAAGCTCATAAAACACTGACTTATATTATCACAGTTATCTTCTGCTGTAAATATTGCTCTGTGTGTTCCCGTAGGATATACATCGCTTATTGTTTTTCCAGTTCCAGAATCGTTTATACTTGCATCGATAAACAAATCTACTTCCCAGGTAACTCTTAGTTGGTTATCCGGAGAACATTCATCTGTTACCTCTATTGTTAAAGACACTTCCCCTTCACAATCTCCTGTCGGAGGAAATGATTGCGATGGTGTACATCCTATAAATTCTGGGGGATCATTATCAGAAACTAGTATTTTCTGTGTATGTGAATAATAATTTACTGGCGTACTACACCAGTCTGCTATCGTCCACTTTCTAAGCACTTTTACACATACATCTTCTGTATTGTAAAACTTAAGATCATCATGTGAGATACCTATGTTAGAACATCCTGAATTATTCGTAAATAACGGTAAGCTATTTAATACTTCTGGATCTAGATCGTCATCATCACACTTATCTGTATCCAAATCTGGAGGCCATATTATATGTGCTTCTGTCAGTGGATCATTGTTCGTTATATTAATTCTCTGTGTACAGATACCACCATTACCATTATTATCCTCTACATTATATACAGCAAGAACATATCCTATACCACACTCATCTATAAATTCTGTGATTACTGGATCAGAAACATTAATGCCACAATTGTCTATAGCTGTAGGATCTTCTAGAAAATCTTCATAGTCTTCATCACAACCTATTGTTGTTTCGTCCGGACAATATATGATAGGATCTATCTTATCTTCTACAAGAACGAAAGCTTGACATATATTAAAGTTTCCTTCTGTATCTGTTACTCTTAGTTCTACAGTTACATATTCTCCAGCGTCTTCACAACAGAAATGTACCTGATCATCAAAGGTAAGATCCGATGGATTATGCGCAGGCAATTCATCACACTGAGAATCTGGTCTTCTTACTTCATATATAAGTTCTTGTCCACAGTCATCCCAACTGTGATCATCTATGCTCGTTGCAAATACAGAAGACCATCCTGACTCGTCTATGCTTACTACTGTAAATCCTTCACATATAGCTATTGGTGGCGTAGCATCTACTACAAAAACATCCTTTGTACAGAAGTCATGATGACCGCATGCATCCCAGAAATCATATCTTATCCAACTACAACCTACCGGTAAGTTTTCTATAATCACTTCCCCATTAGCATTAGGTGGTACTTCTATATAATCTAATTGTAAATTAGCTTCTCCTAGTGCCTGAACATCCTCTACTGATTCACAAGGAATTCCATCTGGTAATATGGCATAACTTATCGTATAAGTTACCTCACTACAGTCATATATTATTCTAGGATTATCTATGGTTCCACCAGCTCCATGAACAGGAAGAGGCACATTATAATCTACACTACAAGAATTGATATCAGAGTCTATAAAATAGTAAGTATTACCACAGGCTATTATAGGTCCTTCTGTATCCTCTATTTTTATTGTCTGTCTATAAGTCGTATCTTCACCAGTACACCAGTCAAGTACGTGCCATTCTCTTAATTTTTTCAATCCTGCACCACATAATGGAAAATCATAATCTTGGAAATAGTATTGTATATTAGAACAGCCTATTAGTGATGGAAAGCCAGTAACTTCTGGATCCATACTAGGGCCTCCTACTATACTTTCACAAGCTTGTACAAAATCTTCAGGAAAGACTACATTTTCTATCAGTCCCTTCATTACATGAATCGTCTGTACGCAGGTAGAAACATTTCCATAAAAATCTGTAGCAGAAAAAGTTCTTCTTATGATAGATTCGTAATCTCCTGTGCACATAAGTACCTCTGTAGAATCCGCATTTGTTATGCCTGTCACGCCAGAACAGTCTGTAGCAGTAGCCATACCTAGAAACCCTGTCGATGTGGGTTCACCACAATCTATTGTCATATCTGCAGGACAAGAAAGTAGCGGCGGCAACTTATCTTCTACGATAATATACCCCCAACAAGTAAGGTTGCAATTATTAAATAATAGTGTTATACTAGCCTCTATCTGGAGACCAATATGGCTAGATGTTATCATAGCATTAGGTATAAGTGTTCCGTCAGCTAAGTATAAATTTACTTCATACTCATTATCTGGAAAATCAGGATTTTCTAATAACATATCTGGTGTTATTACTTCCTCACATTGATTATCCAATGAAACCTGTATACCGTCATTACATGCTAGTGTAAAGTCACACTGCGATGACGCACCTTGACTGAACATGAACAGTGCAAATACCATAGCTATAACTCTGCAGCTAGTAGCGTATTTAAGTAAGGTATTCTTCATTTCTTTAAATTTTAAATTGTATCGGTTTAAGTCAATTATATTTTGATTACTTAAGTAAAAGTTTTGAGTGAAGGCTTATGCCGGCTGTCGCCGACATAAGCACGTCAATCTTAAAAACCGTTACTTAAGTAATATCATTTTATTTGTTGCAGTATGCGATTTAGTTTCTAGCGTGTAGTACAGTATCCCCGAAGCTGCAATATTCTGAGTACTTAGACTCACTTCATTGTATCCTTGTGTATATGTTCCTCGTACTACATGTAAAACCTTACCTGTGTAATCCATAATACTAAGTGTCGCTGCACCAGCTTCTGGAAGTACAAAGGATACTCTTGTCTTCTGCGAAAACGGATTAGGAATATTCTGATGAAGTGAAAAGATGTCATTACCCTCATTCGTTACTCGTAACTGTGTAGAGTAGGTCTGTATTTCATCTGAAGAGACGCTATACATCTCAGGTGTAAGTTTATCATCTGATAGATATACTTTCCCTGCAAGATTACTTGATGTTAATGCTTGAGCTACTATGGTAAACAGTACCTCATACTCTCCTATCGTTACCTTAGAATTTGTATTCCAACTGATCGCTACCTGACCATCCAGTACATTATAGTGACCATCATTAATGTTAAGTTTACCAGCTTTTATCGATTGGATCACTAATGACTCACTGTCTATATCTAGCATCATCTGCATACCCTCTATTGACATAGCTTCTTCTAAGTATACTGGTATTTCTATAAGATCTTCCGTATGGAATGACTGGTCATCTATTGTTATCGATCTGTATTCTCTAGATCTATTTTCTATGATATGATCATTATTTGCTTGTGCTGAGAAATTGACATCTCCTATTTTTATGGCTACAAAGTCTGATCCAGTCATATCTGCATCCACCTGTGCATAATCTATCTGTTCTACAAATGGAAAGGGAATTTGTGGATCAGTGAACTCAAAGGACTTATCTACAAATCTCCATGACTGGTTACCAGGTAGAACATCATATAATCCTAGGATTAGTTTTCTCAGTTCTACTAAATCTATTGCCGTTACACTTTCAGAATTATTAGCATCTGCTGCTATAATCTTGTAAGGTGTATCTAATTTCTGTAAACCTAGAATATGTTTCTGTATCAGTACTAAGTCTAATGTAGAAACACCATTCAGTGGATTATCATTTCTTGCTGGTGATATACCGTAGCTGTTATACATATCTAATTCTGTAAATGCATAAGAACCATCTACATCAGTAAGATTAAATAGTGGTGTCTCAGAGGAAGAATTGTTTAGTCTTACTTCTACACCATCCACCATTATATCTTCTTCCGTGTAGACATTACCTTTTATATCTATTCTCTGGCTAGTTGCGTTTTCACATACGTTGTTATTATCTTGTAGTATAAGATCAGAAGTACAAAACTCCGTATTACCAGCCTCATCTGTTACATAGATAGTAAGCTCTAATGTATCTACTGTACCACCATTCAGATCATCGCAATTAAATTCTAAGTTGGGTACAAAATTGTTTTCAGAGAAAGAGTAGATAAGATCTTCTGGATCTGTACAATTATCTGTTCCCTCTTTTATAAAGTCTGTCGCCCATATCTCTACTGTACCACCATCTACATTAATTACCGTTACGATAGCATCTCTACATATGGGTGTCGGAGCCTTCGTATCAGATATTGTAAATACAGTTGTACAAGTATTGGTGTTACCACACTGATCTTCTACAGTCCATACTATTCTGTGTGTACCTGTTCCGAAAACACCTTCAAAGAAATTTTCATCTCCTACAAGCGTTGGACTATTATCTACTACATATCTCCACTTCAGATCATCACTAGCGGTACAATCATCGAAGGCCTGCACAACTATACTAAACTCAGCCGTACAATCTTGTTGGTCTAGGTTAGAGATAGAATAATTATCACAACCGGCAAAAAATTCTGGTGCATAATTATTTACTACTCTTATCGTCTGTGTGTATTCCCACTTTTCGTTAGTACACTCATCCCATACCTTCCATTTTCTCAAAATCTTTTTACATACACCATCCACATAATCAAAAACCACATCATCATAGGTGCTTAATACCTCGCTACATGCTACATTACTCAGTACTGGGTAATCAGAGCCCGCAGGCAAATTATCGGGATCGGCATCCGCGCCAACACATCCATCAAAATTATCTATATCGTTTGGCCAATCAATATCATTAATATCAAATGGATCTAGTATTTCTAAGTTTAATAACTGAGAACAATTGCTCTCGTTACCAGCATCATCAGTAGCTACAAACCTTCTAAGTACTGTAGTACCTGAGTTACACTCCTCATTATCTATAACAGGATCTAACTCCGTTATCGTTACACCACACTCGTCTGTAAATACAGGGAACCCAAATAGTGTAAGATTAGTTAAATCCGCATCACAATCTATCGTTCTGGATGGTGGGCAAGATACTAGAACTGGTGGTATGTTGTCTTGTACCTGTACAATGACCATACACTCATTACTATTGCCCGCAGTATCCCAAACTCTGAGTCTTACTCTTATATCTTGTCCTACATCTTCACAACAGAAATGAACTTTCTGTCCCCATCCTAGAGGACCTCCACAAGGAGCACCATCCATTCTTATAACTTCTAGATGATGTATAGAACAGTTATCCCAACTTCCATCATCGAAAGATTCGACACCTGCGTGCGCTTCTCCATATTCGTTAAGTCCTACGAAGGTATTAAGGTCACAAACAGGAACAGGTTCTTCATGATCCTCTACTGTTATTTCTATATTACCAGTGGAAGTATTTCCACAATGATCAGAAAGAATATAAATAATCCATACCATCTCATTAGCGATAGGAATATCTTCTATTATATACTGACCTAGTCCGAAGTCATATCTTATACCGTCTGTAACAAAATCCGTAAATGGATCTCCTGAATCATCAGCTAACTTATACCCTACTTCATAGAACCATTCTCCACACTCTTCTACGAAAAGCGGACTGGGAACTATAATATCAGAAATACATGTATGCGATGCTGCAGATACAGTCATATCATCTGGCATGGTTATAAATACCGGTGGCTGTGTATCATCTACAACTATAAATTGTTCAAACTCCAGAGGTAACTCCTCTGAGCATATATCTTTTATCTTCCATTTTCTTATCAGTTTATAGGTTACTTCGCTACAACCAGGTAGTTCTATATCTACATATTCTACAGTTACATTAGCACAGAAAACACCTTCTGGATAACCGGTGAAATCTGGAGAAGGATATCCTGAATCTAGTGTCGGGAAATTATCACATGCTTCCAGAGAAGGATTCCCTCCCGGCTTCAAATCATCAAAGTGCGGTGGCCATTCTATTGTAGATGTAAGGTCTGCTCTTTCCACGCTGATTTTCTGGGAGCAAGAACTTGTATTTCCTTTATCATCCGTAATAATCCATACCCTATTAAATATAGATCCGAATGGACCATCACATAAGGTATGATCCGCAAACTCATCTAAGTATGTCAATGTAGCATCTCCACAGAAATCAAAATCTGGTAAGAGATAATTCCCTGGCGATGTTTCTATTACATCAGTCCCCATTGGCAATGGCAATCCAGATATCTGAGGATCTGCTGACTCATCACATTCTAGGGTTACATCATTAGGACACATTAATGCAGGAGCTGACTTATCTTCTACAACTATAGTTCCCCAACAAGAATTACCACTACAATTCTGTATAACAGTAACTTGTATTGGTCTATCTAAGTAATCATGGGTAACCATATTATTACTAAGAATTTCTCCTGTTTCTATATCTATCAGTAATATATCATAAGCATCATTGCTTAAGAGATCGTTTCCTTCTATAATCATGTCTGCATCTACCTGCAACTCACATTGACCATTTAAAGAAATCTGAACACTGTTATTACACGCTATCTGAGTAGCATTTAAACCCGAAGCAACAGTAATATCATAATCGATTTCAAAATCACAACCGGAATCACTTGTACCTTGTGCGGTCAGCACGTAAGTACCCGTAGTACTCCCCCAGTCAATAAGTCTTCCATTAACACTAAACGGTACGGAAGAACCATCAGCTGGTAAGGCAGGTGTAATAGTCCAGCTAACTGGACCGATTACATCTGTATTAAGTGTGTATGGGATCCCTCCACTATTAGTACATAGGTAGGAATCTCCTTCTATTTCTGTATAACGACAAATAGAACTTGTTGAAAAATCAAACAAGTCTCCATTGACTCTAACTAAGACAGATGTATTATATCCTCCACGTCGAAACCCATCCGGATTGGCTGGGGAATCTATTGGGAACATTCCAGAACTAAGTGGAAATTCATCTAACACCACATTGGATGTAAAATTAATGGGTACAGGAGTAATAGATGTGTAAAAGTTAGTGGTACTTACAAGTACAACCTCATCTCCTGGATCAGCATCTATAATCAGTCTCTGTGTAAAAAATTCTTCATCTGGTAAACATCCACATTCCTCAATACTGAGTGCAACTTGTGCATTTGTGATGTGTGTAAGTAAGATAAAGAAACAGAAAAAACTAATTACTCTACCTAATCGTGTAAGTAACGGTTTAGTCATCGATCTCGGTTTTTATTTAAAATGTATAATTCGTTTTTGCTCGCAAAAAGTTAAACATCTCTGTCCAGCTTTTCTCGTAACACTTATGTAAATACCAATATCTATTCCAAAAGGATGATCACATTATCTATAAATTTAATGTGTTTTTATATGATAAAAAATAGTAATTTATAAAGAATTGTGAATCCATATCTTAGCGGATTCTGAGCGGATTTATTTATTTTACGATATTTCAGTAAAATAATCTTAAAAAAAGCCTAGGCTGAATTTAGTTAGAGAAAAGCGGAATTTTACTACTTAGCTGAAAAGTATTTCCTTGTACTTGTAGTACTGCTATTCCTCTATAAGAAATACCGTTTACATCGAGCGATAAGGTATGATTACTAGAGTAATTTTGTATGCGTTTATGACTAAGAACTTTGCCGTCGATAGCAAATAAACTCACCGTAATATCTTGCTCTTCTATGTCTTGTATGTCAAATAATATTTGATTATTATCCTGTGAAACGATATATATTTCCTCAGAGGAACTGAAGTCTCCCTCCTGATAATTTTTTTTATTGTTAAATATGATATTTGCTACTTTATCATGTGTATAATATGCATTATCAATTTTATCAGATATCTGAAATTCTTCTACCTGATCTGTTCCTACACTTAGGAATGGTTTATCCGCTGGCCATGAAATTTCTTCTATGTTAGTCCAGCTAATCCGAAGAATACCTTCTCTGATAGAATAATTGTCCTCATCAAAAAATGGCAACTTGCTCTGGACGCTGTTGACCTGATCTCCTACTTCAAAACACAATTGCAAGCCCGATATATCTTGTTCTTCTTCAAAGTATAGATCTAAACGTTTACTTGCCTCAGCAAACTGAAAGTTGACTTGACAGCTTCTAGATCTGAGCTCTAGCTCATTATCCGTCGTTAAAGAAGCAGATCCATTTACATCTCCTTGCTTAATAGCTACAAGGTGTAAAGTATCTATAAATGTCGCAGCTCTAAGCGAATGTTCATAAGGGAGTAACCAAGGATCATATGCTGCTATACTATCTACACGTTCCACATATCTCCACGGCTCGTATACATTAGGAAAACTATCAAGCTTACCGAGTATTAATTTTCTAATAGTTACCAGATCTACACCTGTTACAGAATTAGATCCATTTACATCAGCGGCTAAAAGATTATAGTCTGACGTGAAAGGTATCGTTCCTAGTATATGATTCTGAATTAATAATATGTCAAGGGTAGATACACCTTTTAGATACGTATCACTCTTAGCAAACCGTAAGTCATAAGCTAAATTCTCTACAAGAGAAGGAACAGAAAAGGATGAAGTTTCTATTAATACATTTTCTGAATATTCAGGTATTACTGCGTCCAACTGCAGATTTACATTAGCTGTCTCCTCTAGATTAGAATTCAATATTGTACCATTTAACACTGCCGCAAAAACACCATCTTCACAATGATTCCCATTATCTTGCAGCACAAATTCCACGCTACAGAAATCTTTGTTACCCGCCTCATCCGTATACCATACTTGTAAATCTATAATCTCTGCCACCCCATTAGGAATATCAACACAAGAAAATTCTAAAAAATCTACCTGCTCATCTGAGTCAAAAGAAATACTTATATTTTCGTAATCCGTACAGTTGTCGGTAGTGTTTAGCTCAAAATCTGAAGCCCATATCTCAGCATACTCATCTTGAGAAATTACCGAAGTTATAGAACCTTTGCAATAAGGTGTCGGTGCCTTACAATCTTTCACTTCTATATTCTGCTCACAGAAAGCTATATTACCGCACTTATCTTCCACCGACCAGTGGATGATAGAATATCCTGGAAATAAATACTGATTAAAATTATCTGTGTTGCCTGTCTTATCATAAGTTCCATCTCCCCCCACATCTAGCTTGTAAGAGTACACCAGGTTTTCTGTCATCGTACAATCGTCTGTTCCCGCTATTGTAAAATTAAATATCTGTCCACAACTAGATGAGCTTATACATAGGTCTAGATCCTGACAATGGTCTACAAACTCTGGATCGACATCATTTTGTAATTTTATTATTTGTTCATAATGCCATATTCCGGAATTCTGATCATCTTCGAATTGGCACCAGTCTACTACAGTCCAGCTCCTGATCACCTTTAGACATGCCTCTGGTGTAAAGAAGAAAACTTCATCACTATGACTTGCTGAAACCAGAGCACAAGACCCTCCAACAAGAAACGGTTCTCCTGTAAGTGAAGGATCAGTCTGTGTCGTATCGCAACCTATATTTTCGTTATCTTCTGGCCAGGTAATATCTTCATACTGAAACGTATCACCGTTAAGTATTGTAATCGTCTGATGACAGCTATTACTATTCCCAAAAGAATCAACAGCTGTAAAATAACGATACAGTGTTCCTTCATCACAATTGACATCTAAGTAAGTACTATCACTTAGCGTATATCCGCAGTTATCATAGACATATCCATCCCCTCCTACTATTCCATTATTAAAATTATCATACAAAATAATGGATTGTATGGAATCGATATGGGTCGCCACACTTCCAAAAACATTGTAGTCATGTGTACTATTAAATAATTGACAACTTACGGTAAGATCGCTGGGACAATTGAGATTAGGTGGTAGCTTATCATCCAACGTAACCATAACCATACAAAAATTAGAAAGTCCTTGCTTATCTGTAGCACGTAATTCTACTAAGATCGTATCTCCCAGTTCTTCACAACAAAACTCTACTGCTGAACCATAATCAAGATTTCCAGAACATACATCTGTCATTTTTCGCGCATCGAAAGTCAGTTCTCCACAGTTATCATAACTTCCATTATCCATATCTACAGCGTATATGCGTCCAGTTCCATCCTGTCCAAGTGAAAGCTGAAAATCTTCCTTACATACCATGTTAGGAGGACTAAGATCTCTGACAAAAAGATCAGAGGTACAAAGACTTATATTATCACATACATCTACAGCTTTCCACTCTATCGTGTATTGCCCTACCGTCAGATTAGGTAGATAGAAAATCGCTGTGGTAATATCTAATTCTATATCTACTATATCTGTTCCTTCATATATGATACAAGATAGATTCCACTCCGAGCAATCGTCACTAATGCTAGGAACGTCTACATACTGATCTGAAATATTACAATTGTAATTATCTACATTCACTATAAATTCTTCTATACAAATTATTTCGGGTGCTAGTGTATCTTTTATTTTTATAAGTTGATTTTTAGCAAGAGACTCATTCGAACACCAATCTAGTACGTGCCAAGATCTAAGTACATTTCTTGTGTCTCCACATGAGGGAAAAATCACATCTTCGTAAGTAGCGTTTAGCTTTGTACAATTTCCCAAGATCGGTTCTCCAGTATAATCTGGTGATGGATTACCCATATCATCTTCAGGATAAATTACCGCACAATCTAGGACAGGGTTTATACCACCGTCCCAGTTTTCAGGAAATAAAACATCCTCTAGAGGGTATTTTAGAATGTATATTAGCTGTATACATTCATCTGTATTATTTTTAGAATCTGAGGCTACCCAAGATCTTTCTATTAAAGATTCGAACGGACTAGAACATAACTGAGATACAATATTATCAGAAAAAGACAATACAGCATTTCCACAATTATCTCCACCAATCAATATGTAGGTATCCTCATCTTGCTGCAAATAAGAATCATAATCGCTGATCGGAAATCCCACACTTATCGGATCTGCCTCTAGAAGACAACTTATTGTATCAGGACTACAATCTAATTGCGGTGCAATAAAATCATCTATCATAATCTGACCCCAACAACTTATCCCTGTACAACTATGCTCTATAGTGTACCCTATCATCTGGCCTATATGACTACCATTAAGGATAGTCCCTACAATATCTATCCCATTCTCCTCTGTAAGTTGTATCTGGTACATAGACAGCGGCCAAGTAGGATTATTGATTAGATGATTCGGTAGGATCTCTACCTCACAATTATAATTTACGCTTAGATTTATAAAATTATTACAAGACATTGCAATATTTTCTAGTAGCATTACATGGACCTGATCCGTTACGATAGCCCCCGAAGAGGGATCTGAATCTGAAGCCAGTGTCAGAATAAAGTTTCCTAACTGTAGATCTAATGGTCCTGGCTTGTAAGAGGTAGAACTAGAAAAGACACCACTGTTCGTACCATCTGGCATAAATACACCATCTCCTGCTGACAGCCATATACCATCATCGACACTTCCTACAATAGTTGCCGCAAGATCCGACAGTTGTAACTCATCAGCAATGCAAATACCGGAATCCTCCCCCGCAAACACTATGGTCTGCGCAGAGCCAATATTATATATGCCAGACAGCATTATCCCGGTAAGGATAAGCCACTGTTTAGATATATGATTAATTCTTGTCATATGCTGCAATAGAATTATTGCAGCAAAACATATACCAATTTTCAATAATATCTTAAATATTGAAAATCAGTTATTTAAGCTAATCATGAAAGATTTTAGAACTTACTTTTGTCTGAGCTTCTTCATCATATAGATGTATGATATATATACCTGACTGTAAGGTACTTAAGTCATACTCGCTTGTTCCCTTCTGATTATGTAGATCATACATCTTACGTCCAGAAAGGTCTAAAATTTCAATATTATAATTATTCTCATCTGGTGCGAATATTTGCAGTATATGGTCAAAATATTTGACATTAAGCTCTGAGACAGCTATTTCTGTCCTATTTGTTAGCACAAATTCTTGCTCTGTCAGATTACTATCCGTTACTATTCTCGCTGCTATATTTTTAGCTAGGTTGACATCTGTATCATTGACATCTATCGAAAATAAAATCTCATCTTTCTGTACTTTTACACCATCCTCATCGTACCAAAATATTGTCGTACTAGTTTCCCGTGCAAAAACGTTCTTATCAGAGAAGCTTAGTATACCTGCCTCTATCTGATTCAGAGCGCCTTCCATGCTGCATTGTATACCGAATATATCTAGATCTTCCGTTGCATAAAAACTTGCTTTTCCATTTTCTACCTTATAATCTATCTGTATCTGATTTCTAGGCTTAATGTTGAGGGAAGTTCTCCAAGGATTGACATAATCACTAGATATATCGCCTTTTCTAAAGCCTATTATTTCTTCAAGTCCTACTAGTTGCTCTATAGGAAATTCCTGCTGAAAAAGATAGTTAGAGTCAGCTTCTGACCACATACCTGGGAGATATTCTACAGGAATATCACTTTGTAAAATAAGATCTCTCATTGCCAGCAAATCATAAATACCTACTTTGCCGTCGCTATCTAGATCTCCCAGCACCTGTTGGATCGGATCGAAATCTATTTCACCCAAAATACGGCGCTTCATCATGAGCATATCAGCAACAGTTATCTCATTTTTGTTATAGTCAGAAACATGTGTATTCAGGTACATGTTTTCTCTAAATTCTAGATCGTGGAATGCATATTTTCCTGTCTCCGCAGAACTAGTAGAAGCTAGATAATCTTCATCTTTCATGAAATCTAGCACTGCTCCTTCTATACCCTGCCCATTGACATCTGTAATCCGCCCTTCGAACTCAGCCCTAGCATTACAGGCTCCTGAGTTATCAAATACTAATAAAAATACATTGCAATAATCTGCATTACCATAACGATCTATTACATAGACTTGTAGAAACTGAAATCCAAAATCAAGACAGGTAAACATTCTAAGAGAATCTGCAGGATCTGCTGAAAATGCATAACTTATCTGATTTTCTGGTGTACAATTGTCTGTTGCTTTTATTACAAAATCACTCGCCGCTACCTCTAGAAATCCAGAAGGATTCATCAGTACACTAGATGCTAGGACATGACAAAATGGTGTGGGTGGTTTCGTATCTCGCATATGGACTATAGTATGACACGAAGTAACATTGCCGCAACCATCACTTACTTTCCACTTTACCTTGTGGTGTCCTTTTCTTACTTGCACTGGTAATGTGATATTTACTTCTTCTCCGTTAGAGGTAGCATCTAAGTTAAAGGCTCCACTCTGTGTATACCCATATACATAGTCATCAGAACCGTCACCCCATAAGTCTATATGTACTTCCCATCTCAGACTTTCTGATAGGCAGAAACCTGTATCTGTAGCACTATTAGATATAGTAAAGGTTCCAAAGCAATCATTGGTTGATAATGCTGAATCTTCACAATTTTCTAGTACTGGTTTTTCATTATCCAAAAAATATATCAGCTGATCATGCTTCCAAACCCCTTCTCCTGTAGCCAAGTCATAATCACACCAGTTAATCACCGTAAATTCTCGTATTATTTTAGCACAGGCTCCATCTCCAACGATAAGGTCGTGATCCTCATAACTATAAGCCAACATATCGCAAGGACTAGAAGACCAGTGCGGTGCTGTAAAAGGGATATCATCGTCTCCACATTCTAAATTTACATTATCAGGAAATACAATAACGATATCACCTGAGACGTCTGTAATGGTAATAAATTGCTCACAAGCTGGTTCTCCTGCGTCTACCTTATTGTTATAATTTATATCTATGAACCATGTCCTAGAAATCAGCCCCGTATTACAGCCACCATCATCTACCCAATCTATGTAACTAGGCGCTATACTCGAGTAAGGACCGAAGTATGAAGGTACTCCTGTCATATTCGTATTATCTGGATCCATTGCGCAGCTTATCGTAATATCAGATGGACAATGCAAGGCAGCAGACATCTCTAGGTGACTACATAGCGCAAAAAAGAGAATTAGAATTATTTTCATCTTAATTTAAATTAAATTAATGATTCACATCGCTGATCTCTAAGCATTTACTTAGAATCAATTATAACAAATTGATTTTCAGACTTTTGATATTCAATAACAGGACAATATTTGGTCGATTTTCGGGAAAGTCTTTCTATGACACTAAGATAATAAGATATAAATCAAAAATATAAGAAATGGTAGAGTTTTGTCTGCCTACTCCTTCCTAGAAAACACTATATAACATTGCTCTTCAGTTTATATATTGCATAAACAGGGATTATAGCGGCAATCTTAAAATTGTATAATCTGTGTATAAATTGTAAAAATAAAATTCTAAGAAAACCATTTTAGTTTGTAGCTTTGCCGCCCCGTTCAATCACACACATTGAATATATTTAACTATTTATATAGCCAATATCGTATGAGAAATATAGTAAGTGGACTTCTAATGATTATGCTATTTCTAAGTCAGGGAAATGCACAGTGTGAAATAAACAATGTGAACTCAACGATCTACGGTTGCGGATTGACAGACTCCTTCTACGTAGATATTAATTTTGATTTTACAGAGGTCGGAGAAAATGGATTCACGCTACTAGGTAACAGTATTTTTCATGGCACCTTTCAGTATGCAGAATTACCGTTAACCTTAGGCCCTTTTCCTGCTAACTGTGCTACACCGTGGGAATACATTATAAGAGATGTCGACGATCCTATTTGCTCAGAAGTACATGTACTCGGTACAGTTTGCTGTTCTGATGAATGTGTTATTTCTGATTTTGAACCAGATCCATTGCTTTGTACTGGTGAGTCCAGTTATCTACTGTTTCTAGATTTTCAGATAGAGGGCGAGCTAGGAAGCGAATTCGAATTATTTGTCAATGGAGAAAAAGAAGGTAATCACCCCTACTCTATGATTCCAGGTTCAGTACCTGTTCCCTGGGATGGGACGACATTACAGGAGGTGGTGGTCTGCGATAGAGGAAATAGTATCTGTTGTGATACCATGACCATATTCTCTCCTTGTGCATGTTTTATCGATAATGTTTCCACTGATCTTATAGACTGTAGTGAAGAGGATAGTATGTTTTCAGTTGCCATTGATTTTGACGCACTTAATGTATCCGATAGTTTCACCTTAGGTGGGAACAATACGACGTATGGTCTATTTTCTTACAATGATTTACCTGTCGTTATAGGGCCTTTCCCTATGGATACGACAGATTACCAGTTTGCGATATTTGATGAAGGAGATGACGTGTTTTGCTTTGGTGTCGGTGAACTAGGCGTTGTAGATTCTTGTGAGCCACCAAGTAATTGTAATTTTAGTAATATAAATTTTATACCTCACAACTGCGGTGCTGATAGTCTGTTCTTGATAGACCTCAGTTTTGATGTAGAAGATTCTGGTGGTGTCGGTGTATTGGTAGAAGTCAATGGAGAATTTCTAGAACAAATACCTTACGGACAAGCTTTCTACACCTTAGGCCCACTGCTTGCTGATTGCACAACCATATATGATTTCACACTTACAGATCTAGATATTCCTGAGTGCACGATGACTACCTCATTGTCCACACCGGTTTGCTGCGATCCTGATATTTGTAATGACGAGTATGAGATCAACCTCTCAGATATATCCTGTAATATGGGGATGGTAACAGCTAGTATCGATTTAGAATATGAAATACTACCTGGCACCGCTACAGAAATATTCGTAGAAGGCGAATTGATAACAGAGGTATTATTTTTAGATTACCCTTTGGATATTAATTTTCTGTGGAATTTCAGTGATCCTTATCTTATAGAAGTCTGCCTAAAGGGTATAAGTGACTGTTGCAATGAGCTAGAATTAGAGGCGTTTGATTGTGTTGCGACCCCTGTGTGTGAAATAACAAATCTATTTGTAGAACCAAGCCCCTGCGATGATGATGGAAACTTTTTTGGCATACTTTCTTTTGATGTCAAGGACCCTGGTGCTTCAGGATTTACGGTTGTCGGCAATGGAAATAATTATGGAACTTTTAATTACGGAGAAAGTACTTACGAGATAGGACCTATTAATGGAGATTGCGAGACCATATTTGAGTTTGTTGTGCTAGATATAGAAAACCAAAATTGTCTTATGGATTTCGAATTTACAGATCCAGTTTGCTGTGTTCAGCCTGCTTGTAAGTTATTTAATCTAGCCTTTACAGAAATAGGATGCTTTAATGACAATTTGATTTTTACTATAGACTTTGATTACAGCTTAGTAGATAGCGTAGGTTTTGATCTTTTTATAGATGATGAGCAACTTTCCTTTCACGCCTACGATGAGTTGCCGCTTACTACTCTTGTAAGTGAGTACGATCAGTCGGACGGTTTTGTATCTGTAAAAGTATGTGAAGATGATAATCCTGACTGTTGTGAAGAAGGTGTGATTATGCTTTCAGAAATAGATAAGGGGTGTTTTTTCGATGATATATCCTATGACTATATAGACTGTGATGCAGATGAGTTTTATGTCAATATAAGCTTTGACTATGGGACCGGAGGATCTTTCAGCGTAAGTAATGATGATACAGAACTGGGTCTGTTTTCTTATGAAGATCTGCCTATTACGCTCGGTCCATTTCTTACGGATTCCATGGTGAATTATAATATAGTATTTACAGATGATGAACAAGGATGTCAAAATAGTCTCTCTTTACCTGGAATAGAATGTACTCAGGTTGCAACAGAAGATACCCATATCAAAGAAACGAAGCTATGGAGCACAAATGATCAGCTAGTCTGGTCAGCAGATCTAGATATAGAACAGATAGATATCTATGATCTAAATGGGAGGAAAATATTTTCTAAACAAATTAACAGCAATTTATGTCCACTAGATATTACAACAAGTGGGCTATTCTTAGTCAAGTTAAGTAAACAGAATTTTTACTACTCGCAGCTAATTTATTTAAGTTTTTAGAAATATTATTAGCCTTCTTTTTATTTGTATAATAATGTATCTAGAAAAAAAATGGTTTTGCCTTTTCTTTTGCCTATTATTTAGTGGGTATACTATTGCTCAGCATCAGCATGAGGGTCTAGAAAAAGAGATTCGGAAAATCATTTCTTATAATAGTTACTTTGACAAGGAACTTACGCCTGGATTTATCATAACTGTAGTGGAAGGCAATACAACTTCTTACTTTCCTTATGGATCGGTAAATAAGGAAACCGCAGATAGTTTATCTGCAAAAGATGTATTCGAAATCGGTTCTTGCACAAAGCCTTTTACAGCATTGACCGTCATCGATGCAGTCGAAAAAGGGAAAGTACTACTAACCGACAAGGTAAACAGCTTTCTTCCATCAGCATACCAAAACCCTTCACTTGATGCCCTTTCTGTAGAGGACTTACTTTTGCATCGCTACCCTTTCCCAAAGCGTCCAAGTAATTTTGGACTTAAGGAAAAAGAAACCAACGATCCATACAAATATTATACTAAGGAAGATTTACTCCGCTATTATTCTAAGTCTAGTGATCTTAAGTTAGAGGAAAAATCTTCTTACAGCCATATCAACTATGCTCTACTAGAGATCATCTTAGAGCAGATCTACCAGAAAAATTTTGGCCAAATATTAGAGGAAGCTATATTTAGACCTAGTCTTATGGAGCAATCCTTTATCGCTTCTACCACAAAAGATATTACCCAGGGTTATAATAAGAAGGGATACAAAGCTAAGCCATGGAGTTATAGCGCTTTCAGCGGTTCTGAAGGCATGAAATCTTCCTCCGAGGATCTCTCTAAGTTCTTTGAACATTTATTTTACAATGAGGAATGGCCTCTAAAAGATCCAATAAAAATCCAGCTGAGCAAAAAAGTGGAAAGTATATATAACGACCAGTTCTACACAGGCTATGGATGGCAGATTATCAACCAAAAGAAAGCCCATGACATCTATGCTATGACTGGTGCTACAGATGGGCATAGTACATTTATAGCTTTCGTACCAGAGACAGCTACCGCTGTTATTATACTATCTAATTCTTCTAGCGGTACCAGGGACCTAGGTATGACTATCTTACGTATGATCAACTATAACTGGAAAAGAAAAAATGCGAAATAATTCTATCATCATACCTTTGTACTAGAACTCATACATAAGATTACAACCCCTGATATCTGTATTATCAATTCTGCCTAATACATCAAAACTATTGTCAGCATACACCTTAGCAAGATCAGAAGTTTGTATAAATGAACAAGTGTCCACATTAGCAAGATCGATTATATTCAGTACCCCTTGCTTAGCATATGCAAGCTTTGAAAATGGATCATATATATCCGTTGTGTATGCTCGCATAGTGGGCGCAGGAAGAAAATGATTGCCTATCATATAGGCCTGAGATGTGAGTTCCGTCATTCCATATTCAGAAAAGACACTTGAGAGCTTAAACGCTTTTTTTAAAATATCATGTAATTCTATTCTCAAAAGTTCTTTTGATCGCCCCTTCATCCCCCCTGTTTCCATGACCATTATATTACTTAGATCTTGAGGATATTTTTCTGCTAATTCTAACAATGCAAAGCTCACACCTATCAATAAAGTAGGTACTTTATTGCTCTGATTCTCTTGTAATTGATTACTCAGACTTGCCATGTTGTCGAGAAAAAATCCACTTTCTTTATGTGTACTTTTGTGGATGAATTCCTGCACCATATAGACCAGCGATGCATCATCTCTCTCTAGGTAAGATGGGAGTAGTGCTAAAACACATACATTATGCAACTCAGAGACTAAGTGATCAAAACTTAGGTACGCTATCTTATTATACCATTCCAGACTTCTTACATGATGAGAGCTCTGAATAGAAGCTGTAGTCCCAGAACTTTTGAACACTTTCTCGCTGCTCCATTCACCAGACTTAATGGTAAAATTCTTAAAAAAAGAAATAGGTAAAAACGGTATTTCATCAACAGATCTCACTTCACCTCTATCTATCGTATCTACATATTGCCTATACAATCTATTATGCTCATACTGATATCTGAATACATCTATAGCTACTCGATCATATCCAGTAGGGTCTGCGAACAAACCCAATATATCTTGTTTTATAGTCGTATAGGATTCGATAATCTCTTGTTTTGAGAGCGTAAAGGTAAGAGAAAAATACAAGCATTATGAAGGAGCTGAATTTATAAAAATGTCCTTTAAGTGTAGAATTTAATTTTTATAAGTCAGACGAATTGTAAATCTAAGGCGTTATATCTATATTGAATCTGAAAATGAAAATAACACAGCTTAGAATATATTTTGTACTTGCCATCATAGCCATGCTAGCCTGGTTAAGTGCCTGTGTCAATGCACCAGATTTTTCCGATACTCCTGAGTTAGAGTTTATATCATTGAGTAAGACGATAATGGTACAAGATTTTTTCGAAAGGGATTCTGTTATTCTTATGTTTAGCTTTACCGATGGTGATGGTGATATAGGTATAGCGTCCAGTGAGCCCGGACAAGATATTTTCATTATTGACAATAGAACAGGTAATCTCTATGACGGGTTTAAGTCTCCTTTTGTACCACTTCAGGGTGTTAATAATGGCATCAAAGGCGAAGTGCGTCTTAAATTATTTACTACTTGCTGTATTTTCCCAGACCTAACCCCACCATGCACCGCCACAGATGAATTTCCTACTAATGACCTATCCTTTGACATCTACATGGTAGATAGAGCTGGAAATGAGAGCAATCGCATTACCACTCCTGTTCTTACCCTTATGTGTAATTAGGGATAATGTAGCTAAGATTTTTGCATTACTTATTTAATACTTGTGTGGATATATTTGAGTTGTGCCTCATTAGCTAACTCTCAGCGGTGTAAATGTATCATAATCAATACCCGAATTATAAGTTTTAAACTGTTGAAACCCAAGAGTGTGTTGTTACACACTTGCTATTGTGTACAAATATGTGTACATTTGTAAAAAACTAAAAATATGACAACTACGACGATGCGGGAACTGCGAGCTAACATGAAGACATATTTCGATACCTTGGAAGATGACAAGGACGTTCTTTTAGTCCCACGTCAAGGCAAGCGAGAAGCTATTGTAATAATGACTTTATCCGAATATAGCAGTATAGTTGAAACGGATTATTTGCTTTCGACTCAAGAGAATAGAATCGTAATCGAAAATGCTCTGAAAGAATTAGAGGGAGGTGAAGTTGTGGAAATGAAGGAGTCAAACTTATGAATGTCTTATTTTCGAAAACTGCTTGGGAGCAATACAAAGGTTGGCAAATTAGAGACGAGAAGCTGGTTGAGCGAATTCATGAACTAATCAAGGCGACTCAAAGAGATCCGTTCAAGGGAATCGGAAAACCAGAACCATTACGACAAAATTTAAAAGGATATTGGTCTCGAAGAATAACCTCTGAACACAGAATGGTATATCGAATTGTAGGTGCTAAAAACGAAGCACAAAGAATTGAAATACTAACATGTGAATTTCATTATAGAAAATAAAAACGAGGCACAACATGCGATAAACTGAATGGCTCCTATCGTCACCATTCAGTTTATCGCAGGACCGTTATATCCAATTATTGAATACTTCAAACATCATGACTATATTTAGCTAAATTGCGTCAATATACTAACGGAATAAAGCTGATTAAGCGAATAATATAAGATCAAATAATAAATGATCTTGTTGCTAATAAAGTCATACTACTACTAGGTCCAAGGAGAGTTGGAAAAACGGTATTAATTAAACAAGTTATAAATAGATTAGAAGAATCATATTTATTGCTCAATGGAGAAGATTTCACCTAATGTGATTTATTCATTGTTAATTTTTAATTCTCTAATTAGATAATTCTCTTGATGGTTTCTCATGCTTCTTGTCATCGTTCGAAAATACAATACAATGAGGACTCTAAAATCAGATATTGTACTCAAATCTATAATAATTATATTGTGAAAATATTAAATGAAATTAGAGTTAGATAAAATGAATCAGGATAACAAGTGACATGAGGATCATGCTATCTTCGTAAGCACTATGGAAATACTTGATCCGTTAGCAAATATATCAACAAACTAAAACATGAGAAAGGTACTTAAACATCTATTGATACTATTCCTTATTACAATAAGTGCATGTAAAAGTGAAAAGTCGAGTTATAAGCCAGACACTTCTACAATTAAATCTCCTCAAGGAACAGAAGTATTCAAGCCTGATTCAGTGAGCATTGCTCAAAATTATAAAATACCTGAATGGTTCAGAGATGCTAAATTTGGGGTTTTCATTCATTGGGGAGTTTATTCTGTTCCTGCATTTGGAAATGAATGGTATCCTAATCTAATGTACTCTAAAGACAGTGAGACCTACAAGCACCACATTAAAAACTATGGTGAACTCACTGAATTTGGCTATAAGGATTTTATCCCAATGTTTAAAGCTGAAAATTTTAATGCAGATGAGTGGATGTCTTTATTTAAGGAATCGGGGATAAAATATGTTGTTCCTGTTGCTGAACATCATGATGGATTCTCCATGTATAATAGTGCCGTAAATAAATGGAATGCAGTAAATATGGGTCCAAAAAAAGATATTATAGGGGAACTTAAAGCAGCATCGCAAAAGCATGGATTTCACTTTGGATTATCATCACATCGTGCTGAGAATGCATGGTTTTATACAGCAGGGACAAAAATTGCATCAGATGTGCAAAACCCTACATATCGTTCGCTTTATGGACAATGTTTAGACTATGCAGGGGGATATTCCCCAGAGTGTCCAGAAGGTACAATATCCTTTAATCAAGAGTCTATGGACCAATGGCTGGCTCATACCTACGAATTAGTAGATTTATACGAACCAGAATTAATATGGTTTGACTGGAATATAGGAAAATATCCTTTCCAGCCAACATTCTACAAATTCATGGCATATTATTACAACAATGCGATGGACTGGAATAAGGAAGTTGTCGTAAATACAAAGTTTGGTTTTGGAGATAATATTCAAGTATTTGACATAGAGAGAGGCAAGTCAGATGAAATCAGAAAATTTCCATGGCAAACCGATACATCAATAGGAAAAAAGGCTTGGGGATATATTAAAAATGAGACCAATAAATCACCGAATCATATTATTGATGATTTAGTTGACATTGTATCAAAAAATGGAAATCTCTTATTAAATATTGGTCCCAAACCCGATGGAACAATTACTCAAGAACAACAAAAGGTATTGATTGATATAGGTAAGTGGTTAAAAGTAAATGGAGAAGCTATTTATGAATCACGTCCATGGATCAAATCAGGTGAAGGTGTTGTTGTAGGTACATCTGGAGAGCATACGGACAACAAAGAATCTAAGTATACGTCTCAGGACATTCGCTTTACAACTAAAGGAGATGACTTATATGCAATTTTTTTAGATTGGAGTGATGAAGAATTAACAATTCGGTCAATTGACGATAATTTCAAAGTTAGCCATGTTACCATGCTTGGTTCAGATGACGATATTGAATGGTCTCAAAGTGATGAAGGATTACAAGTCTCTTTTCCAAAGGACAGACCTACAGAATATGCTCATACACTTAAAATTATATTAAAGAAATAATACCAATTCTAGTTTAGAATGACGGTAATTATCTATTTTGTTCTTCATGTTCCTTCGTTAAAAAGCCTCGCAGAACCTATGGGTTTGCCTACGTTTTTTGCCTTGATCCATTTTGAACAATTCTAAATCCTTTTCCGTCATCTAAAAATAGAAATGGTATTAAATATAAGTGAGCATAATAAAGTAATTATAGAAGAATAAGACTATGATACAAATACATATTTTTACAAACTGACTTAATTGATTTTTAAATCTGGCAGGTTAAATCTAGTATTAGTTCTACACTTTTCGCTCTCATATTCTTTCTAATTTATAAGAATCAACTTAGATTGATATTGTATCGGTAGACATTACAAAAGAAAGATAGAAGCAATCAGAATGATTACTTCTATCTCTTCTACAAGTTTCTAATTTATTATACTAATTTTTTGAGTTCTGAGTTCTGTATCAGAAGATAAGATGATATAATATACCCCCCTTGATATATCACTCACATCCAGTTGTGTATTCATAAACCCTTGATCCCTTTTCATTGTCTGACGCAATACCTTTTGGCCAGCAATGGATATTAATTCTATTACAACGTTTTGAGATTCGTCTAATTCCGTTTCTATGTTAATGAATTGTGTTGCTGGATTCGGAAAAATAGACGCCTTTTGTAGCGAATTATTTAATCCCGATTGCTCTCTTACTTTGACATCATTATTATTATCAGTCAAGTTTAAGATACAGCTTATATAGAAATTGTCTATTGCGAAATCTGATCTAAATCCAGGTCCTGTTATACCTCTAAATCTAAATTTTACAGTTTCCCCTAGATAACTTTCTATACCAGCTTGTCCTATCTTCCAATAATCTCCCTGATTACCAGAAACTGACCAAAGAGTATCCCATGTCAGATCATCTACTGTTACCTCCAAAAATAAGCTACCCATTGAACTACCGTACATATGATAATTAAAAGATACATACAAGGCTTCGTAAGTAAGCGGATCTAATGTTACACATGGACTTTCGATAATAGCCTCTTTCCCAAGGTTTCCAGAAGCTTCTACATAGATATAGTAATCACCTACATAAGCCGTAGTTGGTCCTGTTCCACCAGAGGGTGTAGGACCAGTTCTAGGAATCCATCCTATTTCTGATTCTATTGGAATAGTCCACTGCCCTAAACTATTTTCAAAACTTTCATTGTAAACACAATTTACTCCAAAGTCTGTTATAATATTATTGCAAGAAGGACCTGAAGAACTAGCTCCATCAGATATACAAATCGCATCTATTGCAATATCAGAATATAATCTCATTCCAGTAGTTCCTCGAAAAAGAATACTGATGGTTTCGTTTGCATAGGCATTTAAATCAATACTAGTAGTTAGCCATTCTGCTTCCGAAGTATTCTGTTGGCCAGACCTACTCCATACAGACACATAATTAGAAGTGGTACTAGGTGCGACAAATACTTCTAATTGGCCCATAGTGCTACCATACATACTGTATGCAAATTCTAGTACACCACCTGAGGCAGGTATGTCAATACACGTTGCTGAGAGTTCGGCTGACTTATTGGGATAGCCGATGCCATCACCTGATGATTCGATATAAAGGTAGGTATTTCCTTCATATGCGGCAAGAGGTCCCGTGTCTTCTGTACTTGTAGAGCCAGATGAAAATAACCAATCTAGATCATCAGAAGTGTTCTGAAAGAAAAACCCTAGATCATCTTCTACATAATTACAAATAGGAGTATTTGTAGTTACTGCACAATTACTAGAAGTGGTAAGACAAACATTATCTATAGCCATATCACTACGGTAACTGTATCCCGTAACTCCTTCAAATTCGATCTGGATCGATTGATTAATATAAGGAGTAAGATCAATCGCAACAGGCAGCCATTGATTTCCGCTATTACCAGATCTACTGTACAGGCTAATTCTAAGATTTCCTAAATCTCCACCCGTAGCAAAAACCTCTAAACTTCCCATCGTCGAGCCTAGCATATGATAATCAAACGTTAAGAAAGGGTCAGTTACATCAGTTAAGTCTATGCAATCACTTATAATTCTCGCTACTTTATCTGGATGAGCGTTGCCTGATGACTCTATGTAGATATAGTAAGTTCCATCAGAAGCATTATCAGGGCCCGTACTGCCACTAGACGTTCCATTACTGTTAATTGTCCAATCTAGATCATCATCATCTACCTGAGAAAAAACATCAAGGTCAAGTTCAAAACTAGCGCACTCAAAAAACACAACTGCGGGTGGCTGGCATCCAAGACAAGGATTAGGAGAACACGGATCACTGTCATCTGGATCTAAGTTGGCACAAACGCCATCATTATCTGCATCAGTAGTAATGCCACCGGCACAATTACAGTCACTAGCCCATATTTCTCCCGAAGTACAAGGATCGCCATCGTCACAGGGGGTAAGTAATAAGCTATCGTCAAGATTTGGGCATTGGTCATTGAAATCACAGATACCATCATTATCGCTATCATCAAAAGTTCCTGAACAATTACAGTCCGTTCCCCATACATCATTGGTTGTACAAGAATCATTATCATCACAAGTTGTACCGAATAACGAATTATCAAAATCAGGACATATATCCTCATCATCACATACGCCATCGTTGTCGGCGTCACCTCCAAGATCCACACATAAATTCTCCATGTCTTGTATACAGATATTATCTAAGGCTATATCACTTCTATATGAGAATCCAGAAGTTCCTACTATTTGTATAATAATTTCTTGTCCTCTGTAAGGTTCTAGATTGATAGATGTATCTAACCAAATATTACCTTGATTTCCAGACTCACTAAATAGTTGCGTAACAGCTCCATCCTCATTTATAATATTTATAGTCAATGTTCCCATAGCGCTTCCGTACATATGGTAATCAAAAGTTAAGGAAGGAAATTGATAAGTAGGGCTTGCTGAAAATATATCTAAACACTTATAAGTCAATAAATTAAAGTATAAAACATAAGCTAATATTTTTGATAAATGCATGAATACTATGTATTTTAGCTAGGAATACATGCATTTACAATG
>Ga0209187_1000917_pt1 | contig 40733 bp, 40 predicted proteins | sample BantaG_FD_187430 | JGI IMG/M metagenome (GOLD analysis project Ga0209187, IMG submission 187430) | Marine algal microbial communities from Bantry Bay, Ireland - BantryBay_4 metaG (SPAdes) (version 2) | ecosystem: Host-associated > Algae > Red algae > Unclassified | place: Bantry Bay, Ireland...
GGATCCGCAGCAGCCGCTTGAGCGAGTGCGGCGGCCGACCCGCTTGGGCCTTCGGATAGACCGGCTTGATCAGCCTGTACAACTTCTCCCAGGGGACCACCGCATCCATCTCGTTGAGGAACTTCTCACGGCGCGTCACCTTCCCCTTGCTGTCGAACGCCGCGCTGGCGAAGGTGGTCTGTTTCATCGCGTCAGTTCCTCGATTCCGCTCTCGCCGCATTCTCGTCGATTTTCGACGAGTTTTGCAGAGCTTCCCTAGCGGGCACGCGCATTCGGCTGATGGACATCGACGCCGCCCGGCTGGCCGATTCGGCGCTGGTGGCGAACGAGCTGGTGGCAAGCCTCGACGTGCCGGCCACGGTCGAGACCTTCACCGACCAGCGCGGAGCGCTGGTCGGTGCTGACTTCGTCGTCGTCGCCTTCCAGATCGGCGGCTATGACCCCTGCGCCATCACCGATTTTGAAATCCCGAAGCGGCACTGGCTGCGCCAGACCATCGCCGACACGCTGGGCGTCGGCGGCATCATGCGCGGCGTGCGCACCGCGCCGCATCTGTGGTCGATCTGCGAGGACATGTCCGCGGTCAGCCCGAAATCGCTCATGCTGCAGTATGTGAACCCGATGTGCATCAATACCTGGGCGATCGCCGCGAAGTACCCGAACATCCGCCAGGTCGGCCTGTGTCACTCGGTACAGGGCACCGCGCTGGAGCTTGCGATCGACCTGGGCATCCCGGTCGAGTCGCTTCGCTACCGCGCCGCCGGCATCAACCACATGGCGTTCTGCACCCACTTCGAGCAGCGTTAGGCGGACGGCAGCTACCGCGATCTGTACCCCGAGCTGCTGACCGGGTATCGGGAAGACCACTTCCCGATCGAGGCCTCCAAGCACTATGTCCGCTGCCGCAATGTCGTGCGCTACGAGATGTTCAAGCAGCTCGGCTACTTCGTGACCGAGAGCTCGGAGCACTTCGCCGAGTACGTGCCGTGGTTCATCAAGCGCGACCGACCGGACCTGATCGAACGCTTCGAGATTCCGCTGGACGAGTACCTGCAGCGCTGCATCGAGCAGATCGCCACCTGGAAGAGCGAGGTGCAGCTTTACCGCGATGCCGACAGGATCAATGTGGAGCAGTCGCACGAGTACGCCAGCATCATCATCAACTCGGCCTGGGCGCACGAGCCGTCGGTGGTGTACGGCAACGTTCACAACGACGGCCTGACTACGGCGCTGCCGGACGCCTGTGCGGTCGAGGTGCTGTGCCTGGTGGACGGCAACGGCATCCAGCCGATGCGCATCGACCACCTGCCGCCGCAACTGACAACGCTCATGCGCACAAATGTCAATGTGCAGGATCTGGTGGTCGAGGCGCTGTTGACCGAGAACGTTTAGCACGTCTACCACGCCGCCGTGCTCGATCCGCACGCCGCTGCCGAATTGGACCTGGACCAGATCCGCGCCATGACCGACGAGTTGCTGGAGGCGCACGGCGAGTGGCTGCCGGCGTGGGCGCGCAAGCCACGCCCGGCACCGGTGTCGCGCATCGCCTGACGGGTGCGTGAGGCGAACACCATGCGTTTCGCCGCGGAACTAGCCGTGACCGTGGCGGCCTGACATGCGTATCGTGATCGTCGGCGGTGGCACCGCCGGCTGGCTGGCTGCGCTGATGCTGTCGCACCGACTGAACAGCGAGGCCGCCAACCTGAAGAATACGGTGGTGGAGTCGAGCCACCTCCCCACCGTTGGCGTCGGCGAGGGCACCACCTCGGCGTTCCGGGCGGTCCTGCCGCAACTGGGGCTGACGAGGCGGCGTTCATCGCCGCCACCGGCGCAACCATCAGGTACGGCATCCGGCACCGCGACTGGCGGCGGCTGGACCACGTCTACGACGGGCCGATCGACGACCCGCACGCGGTCAGCGGTCACGGCGATGCGCCGCTGCCGTGGCTGGACGTCGCGGCGGTTGCCGCCGGCGAACCGCTGGCGCGTCCCCACCTGTTCCATTGGCTGACAAAGCTGGAGCGCGCGCCGGTCGTCCGGCATCCCTCGAAGGGCATCGTGCCGCTCGGGCCGTTCGATCGTGTCTTCCACTTCGACCAGGCGCGCGTCGGCAACTGGCTGCGCGATCAGGCGGTAGGGGTGGAACGGCGTGATCTGACCGTCTTGGACACGGTACGCGGCGACGCCGGTGACATCACTCATCTGGTCGGCGAAGGGGAGGAGCGGGTCGCGGGCGATTTCCTCATCGACTGCACCGGCTTTCGTCGGCAACTGGTGGGCGGCGCCCCGGGCAGTCGGTAATGTTTGTACCGCGATGCACTGACGGTCAACCGGGCAATACCGTGCCGGCTGCCGCACGAGCCCGGGCAGGGCGTTGCACCGTTCACCGAAGCGCATGCGCAGCGTGTCGGATGGATGCGGCGCAGTTCCACGCAGGAGCGCATCGGCTGCGGCTACGTCTACGACGACGCGCATATCGCCCCCGATCAAGCGCAGACCGAGATCGAAGGCCTGCTCGGCCAGGCCATCGCGCCGCGGGCCGACATCGGCTTCGACAGCGGCCGGCTGTATCTCGACTGGCGGCACAACGCGCTTGCACTGGGCCTGGCGTCCAGTTTCTTCGAACCGCTGGAGGCGACCTCCATCCACGCGACGGTGGTGCAGCTGATGCTGCTGACCATCCGGCACCTGCAGATCGAGCGAACGGATGACGCGGGCAGGCGACGCATCCGGTTCGTCGATGCGATCGGCTATAGCGCCACCGTGGTTCGTCAGGTCGACAATTTTCGGGACTTCATCAACCTGCACTACATCAGCGTGCGCGACGAAAGCCCCTACTGGAGAGACCGTGTGCCGGGCTGCATCACCGGACGCAACCGCGAGCGGGTGGCACAGTGGCGCAAGCATCCGCCGTGCCGTGATGATTGCCCCCGGCTGGCGGATGCAATGCCGCGTACCGAAGAGCAGTTGTATTACCCGGTGCTGGACGGACGGGGCCTGTTGTCGGCATCGGCGGCGAAAGTCGTGCTGGCCGAGGTGCCCGAGGTGCGCCGCGCTGCCCGAAGGGCGCGTCGATCACTGCAGCGCGAGTACCGGCAGGCCGCCGCGAAGGCGTTGCGGCACGGGGACTGGCTGCGGGTGGGCGCGTATGTGTCGGGTCAACGGGGACCGGTTTCTGACGCCGCCTAAGTATAGGGCGCGGCCCATTGCCTTTTGACAACTTCGGGAACAGGCTCGTTTACCCGCATTTTGCGCATCGGTCGAGGGTCGACCGACTGATGAGGAGCTTCCGACGATGGCCTTTGAGTTCAAGCATGGTGGAGTACTGAAGAACGCATCGAACGCATCCGGACCGGTAAGGTCGCGCGCTATCGATGTCTCGCAGCCGTTCAACTACCTGTTCCCCGAGCTGGCGCGCGCCGCCGACGCCCTGCTGCCCGCTGACGATCCTGCGTTGACGATCTCGCAGCTCATGGAGCTGGGTGACGCGATGACGGATGACAACGCGGCCGCTGACGATTCCACGATCGCGCCGGTGTACACCTATCTCGGTCAGTTCATCGATCACGACATCACCGTGACCGTGTTCGACGAGGCGGCCGGTCTGCCGGACATCACCGGTGCGTTCACGCCCATTTCGCCGGATGCCGCGATTCGGGCGGTCAGCAACGGTCGGCGCGCGATTCTCGATCTAGACAACCTCTACGGCGATGGTCCGACCTTTCCCGGCGAATCGCCGGAAACCGAAGCGCAATCGATCGGCATGTTCGACGGGCCCAAGATGCGCATGGGCTTGATCACCGTCGACGACGGTTCGGGCAGCATCCCCGGCGCGTTCATCCCCCCGACCGGTGATCTCAAGCGCGACCTGCCGCGCGGTGACAACCGCGAGCCGCTGATCGGCGATCAGCGCAACGACGAGAACACCCTCGTTGCGCAACTGCACACCGGATTCCTGCGCTTCCACAATGCGCTAGTCGACGGGCTCGACTCCGGCAGCGTTGCTCCGCCCACACTGGACACCCCGGCGGCCGGTCCGACGAAAGGCTACTACGATGACGCGCCCGGCGGACAGCAGGGCGGTTGCGGCAGCGCACCCACCGGTGACCGTGCTCTGTTCGAGCAGGCGTCCACGCTAGCCCGCCGCCATTACCAGTGGATCGTGCTCCACGATTTCCTGAGGACCATCGGCAAGCCCGAGGTGGTCGATCGCGTCGCGGCCGAGGGGCCGAGTAACTACCGGTCGACCGGGCCGTTCCCCTTCATGCCGTTCGAGCACTCGGTGGCCGCCTACCGTTTCGGACATTCCATGGTGCGGCACGAATACGACTTCAATCGCAACTTCAATCCAAGCTTCGGTCAGCCGGACAGCAGCGCGATTTTCCGCGCCACCTTCGATCAGTTGTTCGTGTTCACCGGCAAGGGCGGGTTCGCAGGCCCTGGCGGATCGACGCCGTCGCTGCCGTTCAACTGGGTGGTCGAATGGGACCGGCTGGTGGATGGCTCCAGCCAGGCGGCGCGCAAGATCGATACGCGGCTGGCGAGCGATCTGGCCGACATGGCGAACGAGGTCAGCGGTCCGACAGAGAAAGGGATGCCGATGGATGTGCAGGCGCTGCTCAAGCATCTGGCTCAGCGCAACCTGCTGCGCAGCTACCTGTTGTCGGTGCCCACCGGCCAGGCCATGGCGCAGCGGATGGGGTTCGAACCGTTGACCGCCGACGAGATGAGGGCGGGCAATAGCGCCTCGGTGAACCGGTTGCTGAGCGAAAGCGGATTTTTGTCTCGCACCCCCGCCTGGTACTACATCCTCAAGGAGGCCGAGGTTCGCGAGCAGGGCAACTCGCTCGGAGAACTCGGTACAGCGATCGTTGCCGAGACCTTCGTCGGACTGTTGAAGGCGGACCGGAAATCGATCCTGAACGAGGCCGCGGGGTGGACGCCAGGCGACGGCGTCGATGTCGGCACGATTGCCGAGCTGCTGTCCTTCGCGGGCGTGCTCGATACGGGATCGACGCGAACGCGTGGCGCGGCCAGACGCACCCCGGCCTGACGCGACCGCTGCGCGCCTTGCGCGTGCCCGACCCGGCCGGCCGACGCTGCACCGTCGGCCGGTCACCCAGGACAGCCGTTCCATGAATGCACCCCGCTTTATCGATGTCGGCGCGCAGCGCGTCCGGCAATTGGCCTGCCGGTTCCGGGAGCAGGGCACGCGTGCCATCGTGGACGTTCACGTGCACGCCACCCGCAGCCCGTCGATCGAGGATTTCAAAGCGCTGGTCGAGACGCTGGACAACCGCGAGGAACCGGCCGGCCAGGCGGTCTGTCAGCAACTGTGGCGACGCCATACTGGCCACCACGGCTGGGCGCACATCGGCCCGCACTTGGTGATCGACCCACACGGAACGGTGTGGATCGGCCGGGCGTGGGATCTGCCGCCGGTCAGCGTATCCGGTCACAACGGCAACGTGCTGTCGGGTCCGCTGTGCGTGGCCGTCATCGGTGACATCGATCCGGACCGGGAGGCCATGTCGGCGCGCCAGCGCGAGGCACTGGTATGCACCCTGGCCGGATTGCTCGATGGACTAGAGCTCGATCCCGATCAACTGAGGGACCTGTCCGAGCTGGGCGTGACCCGGCACGGACCGGGGATGCAGCTCGACACGCTACGCGCCGATGTCGACAAGCAACGGAGCGGCTCGGCGGACGAGCCAGTGGACACGGGCCGCAAGCGCCCGCTGGGTGAGCGCGAGGACAACACCCATCGATTGCTCCGCTGCCTACTTGACGATGCCGACAGCCTGCCGCTGTCGGTGCGGCGGATCGAGGCCGCCTGTGGCCTGGACGATGACCGCGAGTCTGATCTGGAGCATCGGGTTAGCCGCCGCTCACGCGGTGGCGCGTCCGGCTTTACGCTTACGCCGCAGCGCCGGCGCACGCTCAAGCGGCATGTAATCAACCTGCGGCAGGGGGAGTTCTCGAACACCGGCGATTTCTGCACAACCGAGGCCGATCTGGCTGCGCTGATCGATCGGTCGCTGACCGACTGGATCGCGGCGCGCAAGCCGGACGCGCCACCGCCGAAGCTGATGATTTATGCCCACGGCGGGCTGAATCGCGAAGAGGCGGGGTTGGCGTATGCCGCCTCACTGATCGACTGGTGGCTCGCCAACGACATCTATCCGATCTTCTTCGTCTGGGAAACCGGGCTGATCGAGTCGCTGCTGCAGCTGATCGAGCAGAAGATCGGCGGGAGCGGTCGCGGGATCGGGGACGATCTCCGCAGCGCGGTGTTCGGGGTCCGGGACGCCGCCGTGGAGGCGCTGGTCCGGCAGCTGGGGCAGGATTTCTGGGCCATCATGAAGACCTCGGCCCGGCGGGCGTCCGAGACTCGCCCGACCAGCGGCGCCTACCAGCTGGCGCTGAAGCTCCACGCACTGCGTAAGATCCACCCGAAACTGGAATGCCACGCCATCGGCCACAGCGCCGGGGCGATCTTCCAGGCCTACTTTCTCGCCGCGTGCTACCAGGGCGCGCGCAAGGTGCCGTTCGAGAGTTTGAGCCTGCTGGCACCAGCCTGCACCGTCGGGCTGTTTCGCGAGAAGCTGCTGTGGCGCATCGACGGCAAGCGCATCAAGCGTCTGAACCTGTTCAACCTCGATGTGGTGACCGAGCGGGAGGACCCGACCGTGCCGATCTACGGCAAGTCGCTGCTACACCTTGTCAGCGATGGATTCGAAGAGCGACGCGATACGCCCATCCTGGGCATGGAACGCGCGATCGATGGCGATGCCGAGCTAGCCAGCAGTCTCGGCCTGGGTGCCGTGCTGCGACAGGATATCGAGGTGGTGTTCTCGCCGAGCGAGGCCGGCGCGCCGGAGTCGCTGCGCGCGGCGGCGACCACGCACGGCGGGCTGTCCAGCGATCCGGTGACGCTCGCCTCGCTCGCCCGGTTGATCCTGCCGGTGTCGCAGGCAGGCGATGTGACCCCGCCGGAAATCGGGACGGGCGGCGGTCGCGGGGTAGGTGAGCGGCTGTTCGAACCGTTGTCGTCGCGGATCGATGCGCAGACCTACGCCGCGTTGTTCCGGCCGACGGGAGCGGTTGTCGGACCGGCGCGCGCGCTGGCACACCCGGCCGTTCCGGGTCCGCGGACGGTGGCACCGACGCGCACGGCAGGTCCCTCGGTAGCGATGTCCGGTGTGCGCCGGGCATTGTGCATCGGCATCGACAAGTACCCCGGCGATGCCGAGCTCCACGGTTGCGTTTCCGATGCGCTGGCCTGGCAGGCGTCGCTCGCGCAGCTCGGATTCGAGGTCAATGTGCTGCTGGACGAGGCGGCGACCTATCGAGGCATCCTGGATGCGGTGGCCCGGACCGTGACCCAGGCACGTCCCGGCGACGTCATCGCCATCCAGTATTCGGGCCACGGCATCCAGTTTCCCGACGCGGACGGTGACGAGGAGGATGCGAAGGATGAAGCGCTGGTGCCGTTCGACAGCGCGCATCAGTATTTCGTCAGCGACGACGAACTGTGGGACAGCTTGCAGGCAGTGGCTGACAGCGTTCAGCTGTACGTGTTCATGGACTGCTGCCACTCGCGGTCAAACTCGCGCGCCTATGCGCGAGCATCCGAGGGTGCGACCGATGCGTCGGCTCGGCGGGCGCGGCGCATGGTGCCGGACCCGGCAGCGATCCTGGCGCATCGCGAGCGCCTGCTACCGCGCCGGCGGGCGCTCGGCGACGAGCCCAAGCCGATCGAGGCGATGCGCCACATCAAGTTTTCCGCATGCCACGATCACGAGGAAGCGTTCGAGGAGGACGGTCAGGGGAACTTCTCGCGCGCCGCGCTCGCCGTGCTCGGGTCGCTGGAGGCGGCCGGCACGGACATGAGCAACGAGGCGATCCGCCTGGCGATCGAGGAAAACTTCCGGCCCGATGCGCGTCAGCAACCGGGGCTGGAATGCCCCACCCACCTGAAGCGACAGCCGTTCTTCGGTGGCGTGTGGCATGGCTGAAGGCTACCGTTTTCACGGCGGCTTCCTGCGACCGTCGTGGGTCGTACCGTACCCGGTGCCGACCAACGTGCCGGAGGCCTATCGGTGTTTCCGAGTGTTCGCTCTCGACCCGTCGCTGTCGAAGGTGCAGGGCTCGGTCGCCACCATCACGGTGCCGCGCGAGCGGCATCTGGCCAGCGGACCTTCCAGCCTGCTATTCAAGGTCGAGACAGTCGACGAGCAGCAGGCCTTGCATCTGCGACCACTGGACATCGACGACGATCTGGCCTTGCTGCCGGACGGCATCGAACCGGATCCCGCCGATGCGCGGTTCCATGCGCAGATGGTGTACGCCATCGCGCTGCTCACCTACGAGTCGTTTCGCCGCGCGCTTGGTCGGCACCTGTGCTGGGCCTTCTTTGACGTTGAAGACGGCCTGCCGACCCCGCTGAAACTGCGCCCCTTCGGCATGCGCGGCAAGAACGCCTACTACGACCGCGCGGACGAGGAAATCCGTTTCGGCTACTACGATGCCGCTGGGGAGCGGGCGGACTACTGCAACTTCCAGTTCACCTCGATGTCCAGCGACGTAATTACCCACGAGGTCACGCACGCGCTGCTCGACGGGCTGCGCCCGTATTTCGATCGCCCGAGCAGCGATGAGGTCCTGGCCTTTCACGAGGCCTTTGGCGACCTGATCGCGCTGCTGCAGCGCTTCACCTACACCCGGTTGCTAGAGGTCCAGATCGACCGGTTGCAAGGGCGACTCAGCGATTCGAAGCTGCTGCTGATGATCGCACCGCAACTGGGCAAGGCGGTCGGTCAGGCGGGCGGGCTCAGGACCTTCCGAAGCGCGCTGCAACAGGTCGACGAGGATCCCTCGGGCGAGTCGGACCTGGAGCTCATCCGGCTGGAGGATCTGACGGCTGCGCAGCGCAGGAGCCCTCACCAGCTGGGACGGGTGCTGGCCGAGGCGATCTTCGAGTCGTTTCACGTCATCCTCGATCGCAAGCTCGAGCCGCTGGTCCGGCTCGCGACGAACGGTTCGGGCAAGCTGCCCGACGGCAATCTGCCCGCTGAGCTGTTGTCGCGCATGGTGCACGTGACCAAGCGCACCGCCTCGCAGTTCATGGGGATCTGCATCCGCGCGGTGGACTACTGCCCGCCGGTGTCGATCGAGTTCGGTGACTACCTGCGCGCGCTGGTCACCGCCGACCAGGCGCTGGTGCGGGAGGATCCGCACGGATATCGTGAAGCGATCATCGGCGCCTGTGCTAGACGTGGCATATACCCACGCCACGTCGCTACCCATTCCGAACAGGCGTTGACGTGGGACGCGCCGTTGCAGCCGCTGCGCATCGCCGAGCTCGGCCTGTCCCGGCTACGGTTCAACGGTGACCCCGCCGTGCCGCTGGACAAGAACGAGGTGCGCCGGCAGGGTGATCTGCTGGGCAGGCAGCTCGCATCTCGGCCCGAGTTGCGCAAGGCGATGGGGTTGCGGGCCTACCCCGACACCAGCGGTGACTACGGCAAGCCGGAGATCGTGTCCATCCGCAGCTCGCTCCGGGTCGGCCCAGACAGTCAGGTCGGATTCGATCTGGTGATCGAGGTGGTGCAGTCGCGGCGCGTCACGATCGGCGAACGACGGATGAAAATTCACGGTGGCGCCACGCTGGTGCTCGATCCGCTGGGCAACGTGCGCTTCGTGGTGAGAAAGCGGGTGGACAACGATGATCGCCTGCAACGGACCACGGCGTTTCTGGAGACGAACCAGCGCTATCTCGAGATCGTGGCCGACGAACGGCCATTTCCCTTGAAGGAGCTGTGTTTCGTTTGATCGAGCGCCGACGACGCGGTGCGGCTAAACGAAAGAAGAGGGGACTTCCTGTGACTCTTGACACAAAATTCTAGGCGCGCCAGCGGAGCGGTGGATGGACTTTCTTGGAAACGATGTCTCGTTCGTCGTGCTTGTCCTGTTCGGCATGTTTGCCGTCGGGGTGCACTCCCACAACCAGTACGGCAAGCGGGTTCCGGACGGCGACGGGACGGGCGGCGACGGGGCGGACAAGCACCATTTCCTCGACTCGCTATCGTTGCGGGCGCTCGGAGAACGGCACTCCTACTTGCGCGGGTTCCTGTTCTACGTGGCGGTCAACGAACTTATTTACCTGACGTTGTCCTTCTCGTCGTTGATCCTGCAGCAGTCGGTGCACTTGATCGGTCAGCAGAAGATGGTCGGCGCCCTGACCGCCGACAGCCACATCAACCCGCTGTACCCGATCCTTGCCTCGTCAGTGCTTATCGTCGCCTCGCAGATGAAACCGCTGTCGGATGTGGAGAATGCGTTGCGGCGCATGGCCCACGCGTTCGCCGGCATTCCGCGCACGCTGTTCGATGTTCAGCAGCGGATCAGGGCACAGACGTTTAATGAGCTGATCGACCCCAAGGCTGACGAGGAGCAGAGCGGCGCACTGCACGAGTTGGTCAGGAATGCCGAGCAACGGGCGGGCGAGGTTGAGCAGGCAGCCAAACGGGCTGGCATGCCGGACGATGAGCGAAGCACCCTCAAGAAGAGCTTGACCAAGATGCAGTGCCTCTACGGCTGGACGCTGGGTTATCACGGCGAAAAGATCTGGGTTGATGAGAGAACGATGCCGATCAGCGAATTCTTCCAGTCCATCAAGACCGAGCAGCGCCATCTCAGCGAGACCATCGCGACGCTTGTCGGCGCGCGGCCACCGCTTGCTGCTGGAAAGCCGGCATCGCTCGACCGGAACGCCCTGCTGGAACAGTGGCTGGACGTCGCCTTGCGTTGCCGAGCGCTTGAGAACCGGCTCAGCGATGTGCTAGGGCTGATGCTGATCAATAAACCCGATGCCGACCTAAGCGCCTACCCGACGCTGCGTTTGCTGCGCTCGCGCGTCAACCGGCGCGACGGCAAGCCGGAGATGAACGCTTTCGGCATGGCGGTGCTTCAGGGCGCCTTATTCGCGGTTGCATCGCTGCTTATGTATGTGATCGCCGAAAGGCTGATTAAGGATGTTATCCGCGCGCCGGACCTGCAAACCGTGCAACCGCTGATGCCCGCGAGCAGCGAGGCGAGTGCGGTGTCGCAGATCGACCTCCAGACGATTCTCGACAAGGATCTCGTCGGCTGGACCAGCAAGTGGGGGGGGTACATCAACAAGAGTGTCCAGGAAGTGATGGAGCCGGCGCTGGTGTTCGTGATCTCGGTCGGCATCGCGCTGTCGATGCGGGCGCTGCAGCGCGCGAGCCGACGTTGGCCGGCCCGCGTGATCCGCCAAAGCGTCGCCTCGAACCCGGCCGGAACGATCCGCGTGGCCAGGCCGCCCTCGGTCACGAACTACCTGTATATCGGCGGCTGCGCGTACCTGCTGACCTGTGCCGCGGTACTGCTGTATCGCTACCTGATACTGGTGGTCGGCCCGGCCGTGAGCATGTCGCAGTCGCTCAGCGAAGCGGCACAACTGGTCAACTTCTCGACCTACATCCCCGAGGTATTTCTCGTCTGCGGCAGCGCCTTCGTGTGTGTCTGGTTCGCCTGCGCCTATCTCGATCTGGAGTCGTGGAACGATGCGCTCTGGGTGCACCGGTCGGCATTCACGATGCCAGTGGCCTGCGGCACGCTCAACCTAGTCGCGGCGATGTCGACGGCGACGATCTACACCGGCTGGGGGCTGGTCGGCGCCCTCCTGTCACCGACGATCGTCTATAGCGCCTTTTTCGTCTGCTACGCGCGAACCATGGAGCGATATCAGGAACCGGAACCGGTGCAGGTGGGGATCGTCGAGGCTTTCACGATCGGCCGTGGCCGTCGCCGACGCGCGCGGGCGGCATCCGAGTCCAAGACGGCGCCCCGGCACGAGGAGGCGGTGTCATGAACCTCTCGATACCGGGATCGTGGGTCGCGCTGCGCTCGCGTGTGCGACGGATGCTGCCGGTCGTGGTGGGCTTGGTCGGCGCAGCCATCGCCCAGCCGGTCGCAGCCGAATCGCTGCCGCTGTTTCCGCCGGTGACGGTGGCCGACGCGACGCCATCGCGCGGCCAGATCATCGTTGGCGTGCGCCGCGATGCCCGGCCGTTCTCCTATCGCACGGCAGCGCGGCACAACGAGGAGGTCTTTCCGGATTTCGGTGGATACATGATCGAGATCTGCCGGCGCGTGCTGTCGGACATGACCCGCGGCGTCGGGCCGTTTCGCGATTTCACCGTCGTGACCCGGGAGGTGGGGGTCGCCGGTCGATTCGATGCCTTGGAGAACGAGAACGTGGACATGCTGTGCGGGCCGGACAGCATCACGCCGAACCGCCTGGAAAAATACAACGTCTCGCATCCGATGTTTCTATCGGGGCTGACCTGGGTCACCGTCGAGAACGACGAGTTTCCGCAAGGCGCGTACTGCAAGGCGGTGCTGGGACTATTAGCGCGTACCACCGCCGAGACGGTCGGGTTGCAGGTGCTGGCCGACAGGAACGAGCTGTTCCGGTTCGATCAGGCGCTGGAGCAGTACCTGGCGCTCGCCAGGGGCGGCGGCAATACCCGCACCGACACCAGCCTGCTGTCGGAAGTGGCGGGCCTGATATCCGGGTACCCACGCGGGCAGTCACCCGCTGATCAGCCGCACAGGACGTGGGTCGAGCCGATCGATTCCAGCACGATCGTGACAAAGGAGTGCCCGGGCGGCTTCAAAAGCGGGCCGGTGGTGCAGTTCTCCTCGCACGATGACGGGCTGGAGGCGCTTTGCAACGGCGAGATCTTCTACTACCTCGGCGATCGGGACATTCTCAGATCTAAGGAGGTCGGATTCGCATCCTGCGGTTTGGATGTCAAGACTAAAACTATGACGAAGGAGGCGTACGGCGCCTACTTCCGCAAGACCCGCTGGGATCAGGGTGGGGGCGCCAGCCGGCACGGGCGTTTTCCGGACAGCGCCTTGCAGGCCCAGTTCAACAATGTGCTGCTGCGGCTCATGCAGGAGTCGTCGAACATTCTCGACTACCAGTTCCGCCGCGAGTTCTCGCCCGAACTGCCCACCGAGGAGCTGCAGAACTTCTTCGATAGCTTCAAGTTCGCCTCCCACCACATCCGGGAAAACTAGTCCTATGGGATACCTGTCGCGAAAGGTTCTTCACGGTGCACCGGTGCTGGCGTTGTTGACGATCGGTCATTCACCCGTGGCCGCGCCGTCGGAATGCCTGAGCAGCGACCCGGCGGAGGCCGCCTTGTCGTGGGAGCACTGCACGCCGGATCAGCGGCTGAGCGTCGCCCTGGGGATGGTCATGCATGACTGGCTGTACAATCACTATGCACCCATCAGTCTTGATAGCGAGTTGCTGAAGCTTGGATTCGATGACGCTGCGGCCGGTGAAAGGATACCGATCGACAAAGCGGAGGCGCGCAGCATCCTTCGAGGCACCCGGCCACCCGCCGGGGAGGGCGAGCGATACGCGTGGAAGCTGCACCGGCTGCTGAATTGCACGGATGCGCGCCACAGCGTGATCATGCGTGCGCTGGCCGGTGATGGCGGCACCCGACGCGACGAAGCCGACGCCGATGCAGAAGCTAGTGCAGATGCCTGCCTGGCCCCCGTGGATCTTGATGGCTGTGAAGCCGCCGTCCCGCCGTGTTTCGACGCCAGTGCCACCGTGACCCTAAGCTACCGCCTGGATGCGATCGGCGAGCAAATGCACAGTAAGTTGGCAAAGCACCCGACCACCAGCCCGTTGCCGCGGCCCGACGGTGAGAAAACCGGACAGGCGTTCGTGGTCGGCAAGACTATAAAGGGGTGGCAGACCGTGTTGCGGCATATGAAGCCGACGCTGGACTACGAGGTCGTCGTGCCGCCGAGCCAGGGGTACGGAGAACGGGGCGTGGAGGGTAGCGTCAAGCCCGGCGAGTACTTGCGTTTCGTGATGCGGCTGGAGTGCGAGGGTCTGGATACCGAGAAGTACCCGGTCTGCTCGTGAGCGAGCGGCGATCGGGGTGGCTCGCCCGCGCCCAAGGCGTGATCGCCGTTCGGTCACCCGGGCCGGTGAGCCCTCGCCTTTTGAATGATGGACAGAAGGCTGAATACACTCTACCTTGCGCTTAAACCACGACGCAGTCACAAAACGCGACATGAAACGACGCCAAACGACACCGCTGATCGCGGGAATCCTGTGTGGCCTGAGCCTTAATGCCTGGGCGGATGGTCGGACGGTGACGAGTACCGAACACATGACCATGCCGCCGTCGGGTGGTGGACCGCTCCTCGAGGCCGCGGAGCCATTTGGCGTCGAGCCGGCGGAGCAGGTCTACGGTGGCGTTTACAGGCCGACCGGCAATGCGGTCTGCAATCCACGCGTCGAGGTCTGCGAAGAGTAACCGGGCGGCTTCAAGCCGCCACCTCGAACGCCGCCCGCATCAGCTGCTGCATGTACTTGGTTTTCGGTGCTTCCATCAACTCGCGCGCCGGCCCTTGTTCCACCATCACGCCGTTCTTCATGACCAGCTTACGGAGGCACAGCACGCGCACCACCTTGAGGTCGTGGCTGATGAACAAGTAGCTCAGGCCGAATTCGGACTGCAGGCGGCGCAGCAGGTCGATGATTTGCGCCTGCACGGTCAGGTCCAGCGCCGAGGTGGGCTCGTCCAGCAGGATGAATTTCGGGCGTAGCACGTTCGCCCGGGCGACGGCGACGCGCTAGCGTTGCCCGCCGCTGAATTCGTGCGGGTAGCGGTTCTTGATCGAGCCGTCCAGTCCGGCTTCGACGAAGGCCCGCTCCACTAATCGGTCACACTCACGCGCATTCGCCACTCCGTTGATGACCAGCCCTTGGCCCACTAGCTGGCGCACCGACATGCGCGGGTTCAAGGACGAGAACGGATCCTGGAAGACGATCTGCATGCGCTGACGCAGTGGCCTGAGCTCGCCGGCCGACAGGCTGCCGATGCGGTCCCCGTCGACGTGGATATCGCGGGCGGCGTGGCCGATCAGGCGGATCAGCGTCTTGCCTGAGCCGCTATCGCCGACGATGCCGAGCGTCTCGCCGCGGTGCACGGTCAGGGTCACGTCATCGACCGCTACCAGCGTGGCTGCCGATCCGAACAGGTGCCGCTTGCCGAGCGAGAACTCGACGCGCACGTCCTGCCCGTTTAGTAGTGGTTCGGCCCGCGCGTCGAACGGCACGGGGTCACCCTTCGGTTCACTGTCGATCAATTGCCTGGTGTATGGGTGCTGCGGATTCTGGAACACCTGCTCGGTGGTGCCGGTTTCCAGGTGCTCTCCGACCCGCATCAGGATCACCCGGTCACTGACGCTGCGCACCACGCTCAGATCGTGGGTGATGAGCATGATGGCCAGGCCGAACTCGCGTTGCAGTCCGGCCAGCAGGGACAGGATCTCGGCTTGCACCGTGACATCCAGCACGGTGGTCGGCTCGTCGGCGATCAACAAATCCCGCTTGTTGGCCAGTGCGATGGCGACCATCACGCGTTGGCGCTACCCGCCCGAGAGCTGATGTGGGTACTGAGTCAGCCGCGCGTCGGGGTCGGGGATCTGCATCGACTCGAGCAGGTCGCGCGCCTCGCTGAAGGCGGCCTTCTTCGAGACACGGCGATGCGCCAGGATCACCTCGACGATCTGCTGACCGATGGTGTATACCGGGTTCAGCGACGACATGGGCTCCTGGAAGATCATCGCGATGCGCACCGAACGCAGCCGCGGGCAGCGCGCGCATCGCCGGTTCGCTCTTGGCCAAAAGGTTCTCGCCATCGAAGGCGATGCGCGTTCGCTTGTCCAGTGTGGCGTTGTGCGGCAGCAGGCGCCTGATGGCGCGCGCTGTGACCGACTTGCCGGAACCCGACTTGCCGACGATCGCCAGCGTCTCGCCGGGCATCACGTCGAAGGAGACCCCGCGTACCGCGTGCACCTCGCTGTCGTGCGAGCGAAAGCGCACGTCCAGGTTCTCGACCGACAGCAGCAGCGCGGCATCCGTGTGCGGCACGGCGACCGATTCAGCTGGGATCGGCCTACGGATCCATCGCGACGCGCAAGCCGTCGCCGAGCGCATTGAAGGGATAGCACCGCGAGCAGGATCAGCAGCACCGGTGCCAGCACCTAGGGGTAGCTGCCGATGGTCTGGAAATCGCGCGCGGCGTTCAGCATCGAACCCCAGGACACCAGCGGTGGCCCAATCCCGAGCCCGAGGAACGACAGGAAGCTCTCAATCAGGATCACGGTGGGAATCATTAGGGAGGTGATGATGACGTGGGCGATCAGATTGGGCGGGAGACGATGCGCCAGCGCGAGGCGCGGAGCGATTCGGCCGCCTGGATGTAATCCACCGTGAAATTGGACAGGGTCTTGGCGCGGACCTCGCGTGCTAGCTGTGCCCAGCGCAGGACCGACAGGATGGCCGCCATCAGCATGGAGCTGGTGATGGGGTCGGTGTTGCGCGGCAACACCGCGGCCAGCGCCGGGTACAGCCGCAGATCGGACAGGGCAAGCGCGAACTCGGCCACGCGCTGCATAACGAGATCGGTCCAGCCGCCGATGTAGCCCGACACGATGCCCAGCAGACTGCCGATGACGACGATCACCGTCACCACCACACTGGCCATCGCCAGCGTGGGCTGCGAGCCGATCAGCATGCGCGACAGGATGTCGCGCCCCAGGTTGTCGGTACCGACCAGGTTCGCCTGGCAGCCTTCGTCGACGCCGAACAGGTGAAGGTTCGCGTCGATGCCGAAGGCGCTGTACTTTCAGCCGCGCACGAAGAAGCGCAACGGGCAGACGGTCTCGGTGTCTAGCGCCTGCACCACACCTTAGGTCTCCTCGTCGAACACCGTGACCACCGGGTGTACGAAGGGACGCCACCGCAGTCCGACCTCGGGATGCACGAAACGCGGCATCTGCGGCGGGCGGTAGACCGCCTGGCCGTTGCGTGCGATCGGCGAGTATGGCGAGAAGAAGCTGGCGAACAGAGTCATCGTCAGCAGCATCAGCACGCCGGCCGCGCCGAGCAGGCCGACCAGATTCCGGCGAAAACGCCGCCAGACGAGTTGCCAGTTGCCCAGGTTGGCGGCAGTGGGGTCGGTGCTGGTCGTGCCCCCGAGCAACAAGGACTCGTCGGCACCGTCGACGGGTGCCACGCTGCCCGGCGACGGTGTTGGGGTCGACAGGGGCATCGGCAGCGGTTCGCCGCCGCGGCTGACAGGCGGCTCTCCCGTGCTCATGCCAAGCGTACCCGCGGGTCGAGCCAGGCCAGCGTGATGTCGGCCAGCAGATTGCCGATCAGCAGGATGGCGGCGAGCAGCAACAGGGTGGTGGCGGTCTCGTAGATGTCCTGATCGAGCATGCTGTCGACCATCAGCGGCACGACGGTGGGGATGGTGAGCACGATGGCGACCTCAATTTCGCCGGCCAGCATGTACGGCAGCACCACACCCTGGTAGGCCACCAGCGGGTGCAGGGCGTTGGGTACGGCATGCCTCATGATCACCGTGCGCTCGGACAGGCCCTTGGCGCGCGCGGTCTCCACGTATTGGGAACGCAGCACGGCAATCAGGTTGCCGCGCATCACGCGCAGGTTGTAGGCGAGCCCGCCGAAGATGGAGATCACGAACACAGGTCAGATGTGCTTGAAGGTGTACTACAGCTTGGCCAGACTCCAGGGTTCAAAGACGTAACGCGCCGAGTAGAAGCCACCGACGTTCTGCGAATCGATCACGAACACCAGCCAGTGGATCACCAGCAGCGCCGGGAAGAAGCGCGGGGTGCTCATGCCCAGGAAGGAGAGCGCGGTGGCCGCCAGGTCTCCGAGCCTGTTCTGGTTGATGGCGGCGTAGATACCGAGCCCGATCCCGATTAACGTCGCGAAGAAGTGGCTGATCAGCGCCACGATCAGGGTGCGTGGCAGTCGATCGGCCAGCAACTCGGTGACCGGTTTCTTGTGCTTGAACAATTGGCCGAAATCGCCGTGCAACATGTCGCCCACCCAGCTGGCGTATTGCAGGTAGACCAGCTTGTCCAGGCCGTACTCGGCGCGCACGCGGGTGCGCAGCGCCTCCGCGTCATCGGGGGACAGGCCGCCGAGCGTGATCGCTTACGCGGCGGCCACCTCGGCGTAGTCGGTGCTCAGCACCTGGATAATGGCGAACACCACCATGCTGACGAAGAAAAGAAGCACCAGCAGGGCGGCGATGCGACGGGTCAAGAATCTCAGCATGTTAAAACTGCAGCGGTCAGCGGCGCTGCGTCACGGGCAGCGCCGACAGTCCGTGGAAGCCTACCGGTATTCCGGGAGCGTCTGCGGCGCGAGTTCGAGATCCGCCTGATCGGCCTGCGGGACGTAGAACATCTCGCGGATCACCGAGTCTTCGGCCCACTGGTAGGACAGGATCGGCACGCCGTCAGAAAAATTCTTGATCCGCTTGTTGATGATCAGCGCCCCCGGGGCCGAGACCAGTCCGACGTGGTACAGGTTCTCCGTTTGGATGCAGTTGAAGTGGTTCATCAGCTCGACCTGCTCGTCCGGCGTCTCCGCGCCGCGGAACTGTTCGATCAGGACTTGCAGTTCCTCCTCGAACGGGAGCAGTTCCTGCGGCTTGTCCTCGGCGCCGTAGTGCCACATCGGCGCACGTGGGCCGCTGGCGGCCAGCAGTTTGAAGTCGCTGACCGGGAGCACAGACTCGGCCGTACCGCGTGCGAGGTTCCAGTCGTGGTCCGCATCGGCGACCGACACGAGCGTGTCGTCGGTGGTGGGGGAGGCGATGACTGGGCGGCAAGTGGGAGTGGCGCCAGGACTACGGCTACTGGTACGATGACGGCTTCCTGTGCGCCAACATGGGCAGCTGTTTCGTGGCGCTCGACCCGTGCACGCCGGCCAACGGTTGTCTGAAGATCGTTCCGGGGTCCCGCCGTTACGGTCGGCTGGATCACGGCCTTGCCTGCGAGCAGGCCGGTACGGACGACGAACGCGTGCAGGCGTTGATCGCCCGGCACGGCACGCTCGACTGCGAGATGGCGCCGGGTGATGCCCTGTTCTTCCACGCCAACCTGTTGCACGCTTCCGGGCCGAACCTGTCCGATCACTCGCGACTGGGGCTCATCAGCTGCTTCTTCCCGCGCGACAACGAGTCCATCCGGGATAAACGCGCTTCCCGGCCCGCGATGTTCCGAGCGTAGCGCACGAGTCGGTGCTCGACGGGGCCGCGAATTTTTATGCTGACTTGCGGTTCATGCAGCGAAACGCATGAGTCGTGCACACCTGGGGTCTGTGCAGGTCTGAATGCTGCCTCGCGCCGGGTCGCCTTGCAGAGTGCGCCAGGCGGTGTCGCTCTACCTATCCGACCTAGCGCATGACGCCTTCAGAGTCACGGAAGATCGTTGGGCGAAGCCGTTCGTGAGAGACGAGTGAGTCGCGTCAACGCTGAAGACCCGCGAGGGGATCGTGCGCGGTCCGGGCATCCCGCTCGTCGGGCGCCTGTAGGCACCGTTCGATCACCTGCACCGGGTGAAGCGATTCGCGTCCGCTGCCGGCGTGGATCTGTTCGCGGCAGCTGAAGCCGTTGGCGACGACGACCGTGTCGCGCTCCGCCGCCGCGATGGCCGGGGCGAGGCGCCGCGCGAACAGGGTCTGCCCGATCGAGCGGGTCGCCGAGCGCATGCCGAAGGTGCCGGCCATGCCGCAGCAGCCGCTCTCCGGCTCGACGATCTCGTCGAAGCAGCGCGACATCCAGACGCGGTCGTCGGTCGGTCGCCCGAGCGACTTGTCGTGGCAGTGCAGATGCAGCATGCCGCGCGCGAGTCGCCGCGACGGCTCGACCCCGCGCGCGGACAGGTGCGAGGTCAGCGTCATCGCGCGCGTGGCGAGATCCGCCGCGCGGGCATCTGCCGGGAAGAGCCGTAGCAGCTCGTCCCGGAACACCGACAGGCAGGACGGCTCGAGCACGACCACGTGGGCGTCGGCAGGAAGGGCGGCGTGAAAGCCGTCGAGGATCGCGCCCAGTTGCGCTCGCGCCCGATCGAGATACCCGTATTCGTAGAGCGGTCGTCCGCAGCAGAATCGATCGCGCGCGACGAGCACGTCGCTGCCGTCTGCCCCGAGCACGCGGATCGCGCTCTCGAGCACGTCCGGGCGGTAGTGCGCGTTGACGCTGTCGGCCCAGAGCACGACCGGTGCACCTCGCCGCGTCCGGTCGCCGCGCGTGGACGCGATGCGGTGAAAGTGCGCGTCGCCGCCGTCGGCGAGCCGGACGACGCGTCGCGCGAACGGTTCGCGGGCGAGGGCGGGCAGCGTCGTGTCGGGCGCGATGCCGAGCGTGCGCTTCGCGAGGGCACCGAGCGGGCTTCGCTGTAGGGCGTTGACGATGCCGGCATAGGGGGCGAGGCGAGGCAGTGTCGTCCCGAGATGCCCGAAGGCGCGGTGGTGCACCGGGCGTCGGCGTCCCGCCCAGTGACGCGCCATGAACTCCGCCTTCCAGCTGGCGATGTCGACCTGCGTCGGGCACTCGCGCTTGCAGGCCTTGCAAGAGAGGCAGTGTTCCAGCGAGTCCGCGATGTTCGCGTCCTGCCAGCCGTTCTCGAGGATCTCGCCACGCACCAGTTCGTGCAGGAGATGCGCCCGCCCGCGCGTCGAGTACCCTTCCTCGCCGGTCGCCTGGAAGCTCGGGCACATCGCGCCCGTTGCCGCGCGGCACTTGCCCATGCCGATGCAGCGCTCGGTGGTTCGTCCGAAGCCGCCGACATCCTCGACGAAGCTCAGCGCGGTCGTCACGGCAGGCGTCGCGTAGTCCGGCCCGAAGCGCAGGTTCTCGTCCATGCGATACGGCTCGACCACCTTGCCCGGGTTCATCCGGGCGTCCGGGTCCCAGGCTCGCTTGAAGCGCGTGAACGCGTCGACGAGTGCCTCGCCGTACATGAGAGGCAGGAACTCGGCCTTCGCCTGGCCGTCCCCGTGCTCGCCCGACAACGAGCCACCGAAGCGCACGACGAGCGCCGCGATCTCCCGCGAGAAGGCGCGCCACGTCGCGACGCCGTCGGTGGAACGGGTGTCGAAGGTGATGCGCGCATGGATGCAGCCATCGCCGAAGTGTCCGTACAGGCTGGTGGTGTAGCCGTGGCGATCGATCAGCGCCTGGAACGCGCGCAGGTAGTCGCCGAGCCTGAGCGGATCGACGGCCGTGTCTTCCCAGCCGACGACCGGATCGGGACCCGTCGGGTCGAGGCTCATCGACGTGGCCGAGGCGCCCTGTTCACGGATGCTCCAAAGGGCGGCGACCGTGGCCGCGTCCGTCACCTCGTCGACGGCCAGCACGCGCGACGACGCCTGCATGGCGCCGGCGAACGCGGTGCAACGCGCGGTCAGGGTGGCCGCGTCCGGTGCGGCGATCTCCGTCATGAGCCAGGCGCGCCCCTCGGGCAGCAGCGCGACCTCGTCGCGCTTGAGTTCGCGCGCGATCAAGCCACCGACGATGTTCCAGTCGATCCCCTCCATCGCGATGGGGGCATGCGGCAGGATCTCGGGCACGGCGTCGCCGGCCATGAAGATGTCGGCGAAGCCGAGCACGAACAGCCGCTTGTGTGCCGGGTTCTCGATCAGCCTGACCCGCGCGCGCAGTATCGACACGCAGGTGCCCTCCGAACCGACCAGGGCACGCGCGACGTCGAATCCGTTCTCCGGCAGGAGCTGATCGAGGTTGAACCCCGAGACGCGACGCTTGATCGTCGGGAAGCGTTCGCGGATGCGCGCCGCGTGCTCGTCGCGAAGTGCCAGGAGCTCGGCGTAGATGACCGAACGACGGTCGCCGACGGCCAGGATGCGCGTGAGTTCCTCGTCGTCGGTCGGGCCGGTCCAGAAGCGCGCGCCGCAGGGCGTGAGGATCTCGAGGGCGACCACGTTCTCGACCGTCTTGCCCGCCAGCATCGAGTGCGGGCCGCAGGAATTGTTGCCGATCATGCCGCCGAGCGTGCAGCGGCTGTGCGTCGCCGGATCCGGTCCGAAGGTCAGTCCGAACGGTTCGGCCGCGGCCTTCAACGCATCGCAGACCACGCCGGGTTCGACCAGCGCGGTGCGGGACTCGACGTCGATCTCCAGCACGCGATGCAGGTGTCGCGAGCAGTCGAGCACCACCGCCACGTTTACGCACTGGCCGTTCTGGGACGTGCCGCCTCCCCGCATGAGCACCGGCAGGCCGTGCTCGCGGCACAGGGCGGTCACCGCGACGACATCGTCCGCGTCACGCGGGCGCACGACGCCGAGCGGCACCTGGCGGTAGTTCGACGCATCGACCGCATACAGCGCGCGGGCGGCGTCCGAGAAGTCGCAGTCCTCGGGCAGCAGGGTCTCGAGCGCGCGCCGGCAGCGCGCGACGGCAGCCGGGTCGGCGCGCTCGCGAGCCATGCCGCCGACGAGGCCCGGTGCTTCGGGAGTGGCGACGGTCACGGCGGCAATGGCTCGGAGAGGCGCGGGGGTTCGACCCCGAGTCTAGCCCGCGGCGGCACGCACCGCGTCGCGGAAGCGATCGCGGATGACGAGGGAGGAGAGCGGGATCGGGGTGAGCTTCGGGCTGCCGGGTGCGACCTTCGCGACGATCACGTGCGGACCGGGTGTCCCGAGCACCGCCGTCAGGGCATCGGCGGCGTCCGCACCCGCGACCTCGACGCTGCTCTCGATGCCGCAGGCCTTCGCGATCGCCGCGAGCGAGGTGCCGCGTGCGGTCTGCGTCGGCTGGTCGCCGGTCGAGCCGTAGGAGCCGTTGTCGACGATGAACAGGACGAAGTTCGTCGGCGCCTCGCGGGCGATCGTCGAGAGCGTACCGAGGTTCATCAGCACGCTGCCGTCGCCGTCGATCGAGATCACGGTCTTCGCCGTCTGCTGGGCGAGACCGAAGCCGATCGAGGACGACAGGCCCATCGAGCCGAGCATGTAGAAGTGGCGTTCGGAATCCTTGATCGCGTACAGCTCCTGAGAGGGGAAGCCGAGGTTGCAGATCACGAAGGCATCGCCGAGTGCCGGCACGATCGTCTGCAGGAGCTCGTAGCGTCGCATGGTGTCGTTGCCGCTCATCAGCGTTGTCCCCAGAAGTCGAAGTCGAGAATGATGGCGATCGGCCCTTCCGCGACCGAGGCGAACGGCACGAGCTGGCCGACCTTGCCGGCGTCGGCGGGGTCGCCGAAGCGGAACGTCGGGATGTTGATGGTCGCCAGCAGGGTTTCGACGGCCGTGCCCATCGGCACCTGCGCCCCGATCGGCTCGCCCGGGGAGCCGCGATGGCTGATGATCATCGTCACCGGCAGGCGGTAGTAGTTGCCGAGCGAGCACAGCGAGGTGATGAGCGTGCCGACACCGGTGTTCTGCATGACCATGACCGGCGTCCGGCCGCCCATCCAGGCACCGGCGCAGAGGCCGAGCCCCTCCTCTTCGCGATTGACCGGCACGTAGCCGATCTCCCGGTCCTGCTCCATCGTCTTGATGAAGCCGGTCAGTAGCTTGCACGGCACGGACACGAAGTAGTCGGCGCCGTTGTCCTTGAGTGCACTCAACAGGGCGCTGTTGACGTCGGGGGCGGGATCGCTCATGGGCTGGACGGTTCTCGGTGTGGGGAAGGTGACATCGGAGGTCGTGGCAAGGGGTCGACCGATCGATCAGTCGAGTTCGACGCGGTAGCGGAGCCGATCGCTCCGGCACTGACTGGTCCGGAGTTCGACGACCCGATCGGACGGATCACGCGCGACGCGTTCGATCTCGAGCAGGGGCGTGCCGGGCTCGAGCTCGAGCTCGCGCGCCACACGCTCGCCCGCGGCGACCGCGGCGATCTCCTCGTCGACGTGCAGCACGAAGTGTCCGAACGTCTGGTGGTAGTAGGGGTACAGCGCGGCAGGCAGCGGCCGCGGCTGCGCGTCGAAGTCGGGGAACAGTGCCTCGGGCACCACGATTCGCTCGCTGAGGGTGCGCACGCCGTCGGCCCGGCGCACGCGCCGGATCTCGTGCACCCGCTCGATCGTGCCGTCCTTGAAGCGTTTGCGTTCGACGCGCGTCGCGCGGCGCGTGCGGCGTCGCTCGTCGTGCGCCTCTGGCGGAACACGTTCGCCGCCCGGGCGCGCCAGGCGAGAGAAGTGGTACCAGGAACGCGCCGAACCGAGATCGCCGACGAAGGTGCCGCTTCCCTGTCGGCGCACGACGAGTCGCGACGCCTCGAGGGTGGTCAGGGCCTTCCGGACGGTTCCCTGACTGACCGCGAACTCCTCGGCCAGCGCGAACTCGGTCGGTATCGCCTCCCCACTCGGCCACGTGCCGTCATAGATGCGGTTCGCGAGACGATCGGCCACCTGGCGGTAGAGCGGGTTGGCGGTCGGTCGGTCCAGGGTCGTGTCGGCAGGCGGCATGGCGAGAGACGCAGCGGGTACGCTTCGGAAGTCTTCTATAAGATATGAAACTCGCCACGCGATGTCAACGCCGTTTCCCCGGTCGTGGGGTCGGGTGCTTGGCGGGGGCGCGGGTGGCCTGCTATCGTCCGGCACTCGGTTCGATCAACGGGAGGCGAGCATGAAGGAGGCGACGCGGCCAGCGGCGCTCGAGGGTGTCGCCGCCGAGACCTGGCAGGCGTACAACGCCATGGAGACCACCAAGGGGCGTCACTTCGGATTGCTCGAGCGGCTCGACCTGAAGAAGCGGAACTACGATCTGGAGCCGAGCGCCGACGAGGCGCGACTGCTCGACTGGTTGCTCGCCGACCATGACGCGCAGGTGAAGCGATTCACCGCGGCCAGTCAGGCATTGAAGGTGGCGGACGCGTCGGCACACGGCGCCCTCTTCGACTACGTCGGCGTGGTCGCCCGCCTCGCGGGCGACGCCGACGACGGCCAGTCGCCTGCCCATTGAACGCCGGCGAACTCGAGTTCACCCCCGGACGCCGCTATCGCGAGCGTGTGGCCGACGCCATTCTCGATCGGCGCGTCGAGATCGCCAGTACCTGGCTCGACCGACTGACCGACATCGTGCAGGAGGATCGTCGGGACGTCTTCCCGACCTCGACCTGGCTCGATCACGTGCCGGTGCTCATCGGCGAGGTCGCGAACATCGTTCGCGAGGGCGACGCCACGCTGGTGCTTCGGAACTCGGTCGTCTCGGTCAAGGCGATCGAGCTGGGCGAACTGCGGCACAAGCAGCGGGCGAGCGTGCACCAGATTCTCCGCGAGTACGATCTGCTCGCCGCCGTGCTCGAACAGGTCGTCCGGGAAACCACGCGGGAATGGGGCGAGACGGAGACGGTCTCGGCGCTCGACGGACTGGAAATCGCGGCGACCCTCGCCCGCGTCGTGCGTTCGGTCATGCAGGCGACGGTGGACACCTTCATCGAACGCTACACCGCCATGATCGGGCAGCAGGCCGAACGGCTCCGCTCGGTCAACGGCTTCGTCGCCCACGAACTCAGGACGCCGCTGCAGTCGGCCTCTCTCGACATGGAGATGATGCTCGCTGCCCGGGCACCGGACGATCCCGAGCGCGCGGAGATCGAACGGGTGCAGAAGGCGATCGAGCGCATCAGCGATCTGCTGTCGAACGTCGAGACACTGGTGGAGCCGGAGAACGACAGCCCGGACGACGCCGTGCATCAGGAAGTCGACCTCGCAGCCTTCGTGCGCGACGCGGCTGCGAGGCAGGCGGCGGGCCTCGACGAACGCGGTGTCACCCTGCATGTCGACGACGACCTGGGCACCATCGTCGTCGATGTCGGGCGTCTCGCCATCGTGCTCTCGAACCTGATCGGGAACGCGATCAAGTACAGCGACCCGGGCAAGCCGACGCGGCGGGTGGACGTGCTGGCGCGTACCGTCAGCGATCCGCAACGGGTCGCACTGGTCGTGCGTGACAACGGGCTCGGCATACCGGCCTCGCGACAGGACACGGTGTTCGAGTTGCGTACGCGCGCCCACGGCTCGCTCGACGCGGCGCACGGGGTGAGCGGACACGGATTCGGCCTGTTCCTCGTCGCCGAGGCGGTGCGCGAGATGGGAGGCACCATCGCGCTCGCCTCCGAAGCGGGGCGATGGACCGAGTTCACGCTGACCTTGCCGAAGGTCGCACCCGATGCCGCCGCCGTCGAAGTCGATCGCTCGGCCCTCGACGCGCTGGAGGCCGCCGCCGAAGTCGCGCCCGGAACGGCATCCCGCGATGGTGCCTAGCGGCACGACACGTCGGACCACGACCTCAAGCGGTATCAGTCGACGCGACGGACCTCGATCCGACGGTTGGCGCGTCGCCCCGCCTCTGTCCGATCGTCGCCGATGGGGCGCGCTTCGCCGTAGCCGCGCGCCCGCAGCCGGTTCGGTCCCAGACCTCGCAACATCAGGTAGTGGCGAACCGCCTGCGCGCGCGTTTCCGAGAGGCGGAGGTTGCGGGCACGCGAGCCGGCACCGTCGGTGTGCGCGGCGATCTCCCATGTGCCCTCGGGCGAGTGCACGAGCGCGTCGGCCAGACGATCGAGCACGGCGCGCGCGGGGCCGTCCAGGTAGCTCTGACCCGCTGGAAACGCGATCCCGTCCAGCCGCTGGACGGGCCGGGCGTCGGGGGTGCGGGCGATGCAGCCGAGCGGGTCGACCACGCCGCGACCCGTCGCCGGTCCGTCGCCCGTGGCGAGACACACATCGCGGTGATCGGGAACGCCGTCCGCATCCCGGTCCACGCCTCGATCCGCCGCCGCGTCCATGGTCGCGGTCGCGGTCGTGCCCGGCGCCTCGGCCGTGTCCGATGCCGGCGCGCAGTCGACGCCGACCGGTCGCATCGCGTCGCAGGTCGACCCCGCCGCTGCGCGCCGCCGCCAGGTGATGCCGAGCGGCGTCGACCCGCCGCCGCGCTGATCGAAGACGAGCGTCGATCCGGCGCGACGCCAGCGACCGAGCCCGTCGGCGACGCTCGTGAACGAGACGATCTCGAGCGCCTCCGGAAAGAGCCACACGATGCGCGAGCGCGCGAGTGCGCCGTCCTCCACCACCAGCCCGTCCGGTATCGACGGCGCCGCCAGTGTGAAAGTGCCGCGCGAGGTCACCGCTTCGCCGTCGGTGCCTGCTTTCTCGGCCCTTGCCGCGTCTGTCGGCTCGGAGCCGCCGCTCCCCCCGCGCGGGGGATCCGTCGCGGCGGGTGCTGTCGAGTCGTGACGCAGGAGCGCGCTGCCGGACCAGAGCGCCACCCGGCCGGGTGAGCGTCGGAGCGCGTCGGCGAAGACCGCGCGCTCGGGGCCGGCGAAGCTTACCTGCTCGGGCACGACGCCGTCCGGCAGCGCCAGGCTGAGCAGGGCACCGTCGCTCGTGAGCGTGTGCTGGACGAGACGCGGACGACCGTCGTCGCCGAGGACGATCAGCAGGTCGCTCGTGGCGGTCGCGTGGCGCTCCTCGCTCGCGCTGTCGTCCGCCGGCGTCGGCGATGCCGTCGAGGCGAGCGTGACGGCGAGCAGGAGCGGCAGGACGCGGCGGCACCGGTGACGGCGCGGTCGGACCGGCGCGTGCGTCGCGCCGGCTTCGCCGTCCGACGGTGAGGACGGTCTCTCGATCGGGGCGGTTCGCTCGGGCATGGACGGAGTGGCAGGCTTGCTACAATCGCCGCCCACACCACTCGGCGGCCGGACGGGTCGTCGAGCATAGACCACGACCCCGGGGCGGTCCCCCTCGTCGGAGAAGGACCACCAGATGACGCGACAGACCTGGCTGACCGGCATCACGACATCCGGCACCCCGCACCTCGGCAACTACGTCGGTGCGATTCGGCCGGCCATCGAGGCCAGCCGTGTCGAGGGTCGCGACGGCTACTACTTCCTCGCCGACTACCACGCGCTGATCAAGAATCAGGACCCCGAGCGCCTGCGCCGCTCGCGCACCGAGATCGCCGCGGCCTGGCTGGCGCTCGGCCTCGATACCGATCGGGCCATGTTCTATCGCCAGTCCGACATTCCGGAGATTCCCGAGCTTGCCTGGATCCTGACCTGCTCCACCGCGAAGGGTCTGATGAATCGTGCCCACGCCTACAAGGGCGTGGTGCAGGCCAATGTGGAAGACGGTTCGGCCGAGCCGGATCGGGGTATCTCCATGGGTCTCTTCAGTTACCCCATCCTGATGAGCGCGGACATCCTGATGTTCGGTGCGACGCACGTGCCGGTGGGGCGCGACCAGGTGCAGCATCTCGAGATGGCGCGCGACATCGCCCAGCGTTTCAACCACCACTACGGCGAGCACTTCGTGCTGCCGGAGGTCGTGGTGGACGAGGCGCCGCTGCTCGCCGGGCTGGACGGTCGCAAGATGAGCAAGAGCTACGAGAACACCATTCCGCTGTTCGCGACGTCGAAGCAGCTCCGGAAGTCGATCATGAAGATCATCACCAATTCGCTGGAACCGGGTGTGCCGAAGGATCCCGAGGGCAGTGCCTTGTTCGAGATCCACCGCTCCTTCGCGAGCGAGGCGCAGAGCGCCGACTTTCGCCAGGCCTTCCGCGACGGGATAGCCTGGGGTGACGCGAAGCAGCGGCTGTTCGAGCTGGTGGACGGCCAGCTCGCCGAGCCGCGTGAGCGCTACGCGGCGTTGATGGCGAACCCCGGGGAGATCGATGCGGTGCTCGCGAGCGGTGCCGAGCGCGCGCGCGAGGCGAGTCGCCCCTTCCTCGGCCGGATCCGCGAGGCGGTGGGCGTCGCATGACGAACATGAACCCCGTCCTGGTCAACCGCTGGCGGGGCAACGCGATCGAGAGCCGCCACCGGGGCGCCGTGGCCGTCGTCGACACCGAGGGGCAGTCGGTGTTCACGCTCGGCGACGTGCAGCGACCCGTCTTTCCCCGCTCGGCGGTCAAGTTCCTGCAGGCGATCCCGTTCGTCGAATCGGGCGCCATCGCCCGCTTCGGGCTCGATGCCCGACACGTCGCGCTGGCCTGCGCGTCGCACAACGGCGAGCCGATCCATGCCGGACTCGCCAGCGACTGGCTCGAGCGGATCGGTCTCGACGTCGACGACCTCGAGTGCGGGGCGGAACTCCCGATGCACGAGGCGACGCGCTACGAGCTGATGGGCGAGGGTCGCGGCCCGCAGCGCGTGCACCACAACTGCTCGGGCAAGCATCTCGGATTGCTGTCCGCCTGCCTGTGCCACGACGATGCCGTTCGTGACTACCGCCGCTACGGGCACGCCGCCCAGCAGCGCTGGTTCGACGTGATCGAGCGGATCTCCGGCACGCGCGTCAATCAACTCCCCTGGGGCTACGACGGTTGCGCGATTCCCTCGCTCGCACTACCCCTGCAACGCACCGCGCTCCTGATGGCGCGCTTCGGGCAGGTCGATCGCTTCGGGGGCGAGCGACGGGGTGCCGTCGAGGCGATCCATCAGGCGCTGACCGAGAATCCCTATCTGGTCGCCGGCAAGGAACGCCTCTGCACCGCATTGATGGAGCGGCTCGCGCCGCGCCTGTTGGTCAAGGTGGGTGCCGACGGCGTCTACACCGCGACAGACACCGAGCACGGACTGGGGGTCGCGTTGAAGATCGACGACGGCTCGGACCTCGCCGCACGCGTCGCGCTCGGTGCCGTGCTGGGCGCGCTCGGCCTGATCGACGACGCCGACGGGAAGGCACTCGCCGAGTACCTCGTGCCGGCGATCGTCAACTCGCGCGGCGAGACGGTCGGGCGCAGTGAACCCTCGTCGACCTGGACCTCGGCCGAACCGGTTTCGGCGCCATCGGCGGCGGCGGACGCCGACGCGGAATGACGCGCCGGCCCGAGCGCTGACGGCGTCGTCCGGCGCGCGTCACCACGGCGAGGCACTGCCGCGAGTCACCGCGGCGGTTCGGCGGATACGGCGTCAGACCCGTCGTCTTCCATGCGGCGCATCGCCGCGCTCCAGTCGTTCACCCACGCGGGCAGGGTCGGCGCATCGCCCTCCGCCGCGTCGATCCCCGTTGTCGCCGAGGCCGCGCCGACCACGTCCGCCGGGCTGACCTTGCCACCGCCCCGCACGAGGAAGCGCGCGTCGATGACGGCCCGGGCGACGGTCTCGCCGCGCGACTCGAACCGCTGTTCCAGATAGATCGAGCGGTCGTTCCAGCCGATCACGCGGGTGTCGATCGTGTAGCGCTGCCAGAGCGTGAGCGAGCGTCGGAAGCGGATGGACTCGGCGGCGACGACCGGATACCAGCGCCGGCGGTCGAGCTCCCCCAGCGCACCGGCCCGGGCGAGCAGATCGGTGCGCCCGAGATCCGCCACCGTCAGATAGACGCCGTTGTTCATGTGCAGGAACACGTCGAGGTCGTTCGGCCAGACGCGAAACGGCGTGCGGCAGGGACCGAGCATCGAACAGGGCGCTCGCCGCCGTCGAGTCAACAGCAGCCACAGCAGCCGAAAGTAGCACTTCATGGGTCAGGGAGGCGCGGCGAACGGGTTGCCCAGCTTCGCATGCCGGACCCGCGCCGTCCGACCCGATCACTCGTCCGTCGAGACGAATTCGGCGGCGCCCGTGTCGAGCACCAGCGGTAGCTCCTCGCAGGCGAGCAGCCGCGCGTAGCTCGCGCGATCGGTGGCGTCGCCGTAGGCTTCGAGTTGCCCCTTCAAGGTGGCGAGGTGCCGCAGGCGAAGCAGCTTGCGCGACCGGGTCGCATCCCGTTCGGCGCCGAGAACGGCCGACTCCAGCTCGCCGTCGCGGGCCTGCAGATCGACCAGCGCCGCGTACGACGTCTGCTCGGCGAGCCACTCGGCAATGCGCTCGAGCTCACCGCTCGCGGCAAGCTCGCGATACCCGTCCGTGTAGGGACCGAGCAAGGCCGGCCAGCGCGCGGACGCGGACCGCTGCAGGGCGACACGCAGCGCGGTCGTCTCCGGGCGCAGCGCTGCACGCTCGGCGCGCAGCGCCTGCACGCTGGACTCGTGCCGTGCCAGGCGATCGCGCAGGGTGCGACCGATGCCGGTCTCCATCGGAATGTCCGCGTCCGCGGCCAGCGTCCTGAACAGTCGCGCGTACTCGTTGTTCGGCGGGTTCGCGGGCGGCGGCAACCAGCGCAGGAACCACGGTTGCCAGTCCTCCAGCCAACTCTCGCTGCTCGAGCGCGACAGATCGGTGCTGTGCGCCTTCTCGAGGGCGTGCAGGTGCGCCTCACGCAGCGTCACCGCACCGTCCGCGTTCACGTCGGGATCCCTATCGAGCACGGTGCCGTCGCGCTCGCGGTCGTCCAGGGCCGCGAAGAAGTACGTGGTGTAGTCGCGGTAGTCGCCGATGTCGATGCCGGCGCTGCACCCTTCGGCTAGTGCGTGTGCCGACTCCGAGGTAAAGCCGCAGCGCAGGCCGTCCGAGAGTTCGAGACCCGCGTCGGCATCGGCGTGGGCAAGCCGGTGAAAGCCGCCGGAGTAGCATTGCGTGAACACGTATCGGAGCGGCGACTCGCTCGCCCCGCGTCGCTCGCCGACGAGCGCGTGCAATTCGCGCGCGGTCATCGCGGTCTTGCCCCAGAGATCGAGCGTGACGCCGGCATCGTTGTCCGGCGACTGGCTGCCATGGCCGTTGTAGACGAGCAGCAGCGGTTCCTCCGCCGTGCGTTCCAGCACGTCGCCGAGGTCACGTTCGAGGGCATCGCGCCGCGTCGTGCCGGCGACATCGGGCAGCGCATGATTCCGGTAGCGACGCCGCTCCCTGTCGAGGTCGCCGAACACACGGGCCAGCGGCTCGAGCAGGCCTGCCGGCGTTTCCCCCGGCAGGCGATAATGCACGTCCGGCCCCGTCTCGTCACCGTCGGTGAAGAAGGTCGTCACCGGCATGTCCCGTGCGCGCAGGATGTTGCCCACCCAGTCTACGTTCAGCTCGATCTGACCCTGCGAGGCCTGCAGTTCGTGGCCGCCGCCGACGAGCACCGCTTCGTCTGCCCACAAAGCACCCGCGCCGACGAGCAGCGCGCTCGCGACGGTCTTCGCGACGCCGCGCGAGCGTCGTGACAGTCGTTCGCTCATGCCGCCACCTCACCCGTGACCGAGAGTCGCAGTCGTTCGAAGAGCCGGGAGACAAGCGCCAGCACCAGACCGGCGCAGGCGAGCGTCGGCGCGGTCGCCGCGGGGTCGCGGTAGGCCACGTGGGCGAGGGCGATGCCCGCGATCGGCAGCAGGATGCCACCCACGAGCCAGGTGACGCGGTAACGCGACAGCAGCAGGTAGTCGAGGACGGCCAGCGCGCCGAACCCCGCCGCGACGGGCAGGCTTGCCCGCCAGCCCTCGAGAAAGCGCGCGAGCATGTCCCGCTTGGGCGACAGCGCCCACGCGTCCAGCTGACGGGCCTCGCCGGACCAGGCGCCGAGCGCCGAGCCGGCGAGCACGAAGGCGGGCCAGGCGGCGATCATGACGAGTAGCCAGAGGGCGAACAGGTGCAGCGCGCGAGTGCCGGTTCGAGTCATGCGGACAGGGCTCCGTCGTCATCGGCGATCGGCCGCCCGTCGACCGGGTTCGCGGGCGCGTTCATCGTCCCGTTCGTCGCCTCGTTCGCGGCGTCGTTCGCCGCCGGGTCGGCCGGCCGCGTCGCTGCCTGCGCCGCCGCCTTCTTCATGACGACGAAGGGGCCGATCGCGAGGGCGTCGAGGCCGGTCGAGAAGAAGCAGCGGATGGCGTCGACGGGCGCCTCGACCACCGGCTCGCCCTGGATGTTGAAGCTCGTGTTCAGTACCACCGGCACGCCCGTGCGTCGACCGAGATCGGCGATCAGTGCGTGGTAGAGCGGTGCCGTCTCGCGGCGCACGGTCTGAAGCCGGGCGCTGCCGTCCACGTGGGTGATCGCCGGCAACAGCTCGCGCTTGTCGGTTCGCACCTGGCAGACCTTCAGCATGAAAGGGGCTTCCACCTCGATGTCGAAGAAGTCACGCGCGGCCTCCACGGTCGCGGACGGGGCGAAGGGCCGGTAGGCTTCGCGCAGCTTCACCTCGGCGTTGATCTTGTCCTTCATGTCGGGAAAGGCCGGATTGGCGAGGATGCTGCGCGCGCCGAGCGAGCGAGGGCCGATCTCCATCCGCCCCTGGAACCAGCCGACGATGAGTCCGCGTTCGAGCAGCGCCGCGGTGTCGCTCGCGATGTCCTCGCTACGCGCGTAGTCGAGCTTGGCGCGCACCAGCAGAGCCTCGATGGCCGTCTCGTCGTGCGCGGTGCCGACGAAGGGGTCGTCGTGCACGAAGGCCTCGGCCGGCGCGCGTGGGGCGCCGAGCGTCTCGTGCAACACGCAGTAGGCCGCGCCGATCGCGGTGCCGCCGTCGCCCGCCGCGGGCATCACGTACAGATCGTCGAAGCCGGCCTCGCGGAGCAGGCGTCCGTTCATGACGCTGTTGAGCGCGACGCCGCCCGCGACGACGAGGTGCCGGGCTTGCGTCTTCGTCTTGAGGATCGCGGCCATGGCCAGCGCACATTCCTCGAGCACCTGTTGGAAGGCCGCCGCGACGTCGGCGTGATGCGACTCGAACTCGCCGTTCAACGGGCGCGGTGTGCCGAACGTCTCGTGGAAGCGCGAGGCACAGCGTCGATGACCCCAGTACTGGTACTCGAAGAACGAGAGATCCACCTGCAGTCGACCGTCGCTGTCGACGCGCACGGTGCGCCGTGCGTCGTCGATGAAGCGGGCGGCATCTCCGAGCGGGGCAAGCCCCATCGTCTTGCCCTCGTCGTAGTTCGGACGAAAGCCGCAGAACTCGGTCACCGCCTCGTAGACCGAGCCGAGCGAGTGCGGGAATTCACTCTCGACGAGGCAGGTCGAGCGGTTGCCCCGACCGTGTCCGAGCCAGGCCGAGGCCCATTCCCCCGATCCGTCCAGCGAGAGGATGGCCGCTTCCGCATAGGGGGAGACGAGAAAGCTTCCCGCCGCGTGGGCACGGTGGTGCTCGACGAAGTGGACCGGTGGCCGAGCACCGGCGCGGCTGTCCGCCGACCAGGTGTCGTCGAGCCAGCGGCGGAACCGGCGCTGCTTCATCAGGCCGTTCACGAGCTCGTGCCGGACGAACGGCGCGGCGCGATGCGGTGCACGCAGGGCGTAGGCCGACTTGGCCGCCCAGCGGTGCGTCGGGCGGATCGAGACCGCCACGTGATCGATGTCGGCGACGCTCAGGTTCGCGTGCTCGAGGCAGCGGCGGACGGCCGTCTCCGGGAAGGCGCGGGTGTGCTTGTCACGCGAGAAGCGCTCTTCCTCGAGGGCCACGACGAGCTTGCCGTCGACCACGAGACAGGCGCTGGTGTCGTGGAACCAGGTGTTCAGTCCGAGAATGACCATGGTGGGTACGGGACTCTTCGAGGGTGGCGTGATCGAGCGCGGGGCGTGGGGCGGACCTATCGACGAATCCGTTGCCGCACGGCGTCCTCGAGTCGATCCACGGCGTGCCGGCGACGGCCACCGATCGAATTCGTGTAGCGAACCGCGTGCCACAGCGTCCGTCGCTCCGGATGCCAGCGCTCGGCCCAGGTCGGTCCCGTGACCAGACTGAGCGTATGCAGTCCGTCGTCCCGGGCCAGCGACAGGGCGTCCTCGAGCAGCAACGAGCCGGGCGCGCAGGCGGCATGACGCTCGTCATAGCCGATCTTCAGCAGCGAGAGGCAGCCGTTCGCCTCGAGCCCGAGCTGAGCGGCGATGCAGTGCTCGTCCAGCCACAACAGGTCGATGACGGGGCGGAGCCCGCCCCGTCCGCTCGGCTCGTTGTCCGCCCCGTCCGCGCCGGTCAAGGCGATCGGGTCGAGCAGGGCGCGATAGAAGCGATAGAAGCCGCGCAGCACGGTGTCGTCGCGAATCGCGGTCCCGGTGCCGTCCGCACCCTTCCAGCCCGAGCTCTCGACCTCGAGAAAGCGCTCCCAGGCCGACGCGAGCGCCTGCCCGTCGCGCACCCGTTCGCTGCGTACGATGCCCTCGCCCGCGAGTCGGCGGCGCAGGCGGGCGAGATTGCGGCGCAGCTTGCCGGGCACCGCGTGCCCCTCGCGACCGTCCGTCGCCGTCAGCGCGAAATGCAGGCTGACGCGCGACGGTCGACGCGCCCATCCCGGGGGCAGGTTCGCCGCACCGGCGCGCGCCGGCGCGGCGAGATCGTCGCCGGGTTCGGCAGGAGGCGTCGGCGCGTCGCCCGACGACAAGGCCTGCACGAGAGCGGCGTCGTCCGGCACGTCGGCGATCCGCCAGGCTTCCGCGCGGGGTGCCATGGCCTCCAGCAGCTCGCCCACGACGCGTCGGGACGACGCCCCGTCGAGCCGCGGATGGATCAGGACATCGCCGAGCGGCAGATGATCGTGGCGAGGCTGGCGAGCCACGCGCTCGTCCGGTCCGGTCTCGAGCACCAGGGCCGCGACGAGTCCCTGCCCGTCGCCGATCAGGCCGACGCGCAAGACACCTGGCAGCAGGTGACGATCGATCGCCAGGAACCAGGCGGGATGGTGCTGGAATCCGGCATCCGGACGCGCGTCGAACAGCGCGAGCCAGTCGCCGAGCAGGGCAGGTGGCAGCGATGCGAGATCATGGACCTCGATCCTGACGGGGGACTCTTGCATCTCGGGTGCCGGCATCGTGACACCGTTATCGGCGTGCGGGTGCCGGAGCTGAAGCCGTGCGAGCGGCGCGCGCGTCGCACCCGGATCGCGCACCCGGGCCACACCCGGGCCGCACCCGGGGCCACGCCCGGGGTCATGAACGAGGTCATGAACGGGGCCGTAGACGGAGCGCCTTCGGGCCTCTCCCGGATCAGGCCGTTGTCGGGTCCCGCACCTGAGCGGCCGTGACCGCGATGATGCCGACGATGTCCTCGGCGCTGCAGCCGCGGCTCAGGTCGTTCACCGGTCGGGCGAGACCCTGGAGGATCGGCCCGATGGCGCGCGCGCCACCGAACCGCTCCATCAGCTTGTAGCCGATGTTGCCGGCGTCGAGGTTCGGGAAGACGAGCACGTTGCAGGGACGATCCGTCGCCTGGTCGGGGGCCTTTCTGGCGAGGATGGCAGGCATCACCGCCGCGTCGAGCTGGACCTCGCCGACGATACGACGGCCGGGGTGCCGCTCGCGCGCGAGCTCGGTGGCTCGGGCGACCTTGGTGACCGCCGCGTGACGGGCGCTGCCGGCGGTCGAGAAGGACAGCATGGCCACTTCCGGTACCAGCCCGGCGAGCCGTTCGGCGGTGTCGCCGGTCGCGCCGGCGATGGCCGCGAGTTGTGCCTCGTCCGGGTCGATGATCAACGCGCAGTCGCCGATGACCACGGCGTCCTCGATCGGGTGGTGCGCGTCGAGGAGCATCAGGAAACAGCTCGAGACCAGGCCGCCGGCCACCTCCGCGCCGACGTGACGGACCGCGCCACGCACGACGTCCGCCGTCGCCGTCACCGCGCCGGCGACGCAGCCGTCGGCCGCCCCGGTGGAGACCATGACGCAGGCGCGCGTCACACGATCGTCCAGTGCCGTCCGGGCCTTCTCGATCGTCATGCCACGCTTCTCGTGACGCCGGGCGAGCCACGCCGCCTGACGCGCGCTCGTGCCGTCGGCGTCGAGCGTCGCCGGGTCGACGACATCGATGCCGTCCACCGGCAGGCCGAGCGCGTCGAGCGCGCCATGGACCGACTTGCCGTCGCCGATCAGGAGCGGCCGGGCAATGCCGGAGGCGACGACCTCGGCAGCGGCGCGCAGCACGCGCTCGTCGTCCGACTCCGGCAGCACGACGCGACGGGGCGTCGCGCGTGCGCGTTCGAGGATGCGGTCGAAGGCAGACATGCAACGGTCTCGGTGAAACGCGACGGAGGCGGGCGGACGCCGCCAGTGTATCGCCAGCGCCCGACGCGTCGATGTCCGGATCGGTCCGGCCCTCGACGGGCCGCGGGTGCCACCGGCGTCAGGCGCGGCCGGCGGCGGCTCGCCCGGCGTCCTGGATGATCAGGTCCGACGCGCGCTCGCCGATCATGATGGTCGGGGCGTTGGTGTTCCCGGAGATGATCTCGGGCATTACCGAGGCGTCGACCACGCGCAGACCCGTCACGCCTCGCACGCGCAGGTGCGGGTCGACGACGGAGCGCGCGTCGGCGCCCATCCGGCAGGTGCTCGTGGGGTGATAGATCGTGTTGGCGATGTTGCGCGCCTGATCGAGCAGGGCGTCGTCTTCGGTCGCGGCGGGATCCGGCAGCAGCTCTTCCTTGATGTGATCGCGCATCGCGCCGGTGGCCATGATGCGGCGAGTGAACTTGATCGCCTCGACGGCGGTGCGGCAGTCGAGGTCGGTCGAGAGGTAGTTCGGCACGATCGTCGGGTGGTCCTCCGGCCGATTCGACCGGATGCGGATGTGGCCGCGGCTTTCCGGACGCAGCTGGCAGACCGAGGCGGTGATCGCCGAGAACTTGTTCAGGCCCTCTCCCGGGGAATCCGCCGAGAGCGGTTGGAAGTGATACTGGATGTCGGGGCGTTCGTTCGCGAGGCGCGTGCGGCAGAAGGCGAAGACCTGGCTGGCGGCCATGCTGAGCGGACCGCTGCGTCGGGCGGCGTATTCGAGTCCGGCACGGACCTTCTGCCAGGGGTTGGACAGCTCGTCGTTGAGCGTCACCGCCCGTCGGGTCTTGTAGACCGCGCGGATCTGCAGGTGATCCTGGAGATTGCTGCCGACGTCCGGGGCATCGGCGACGACGCCGATGCCGTGTTCGCGAAGCAACTCGCTCGGCCCCACGCCCGAGAGCTGCAGGATCTGCGGCGAGCCGATGGCGCCGGCGGACAGCACGATCTCGCGGGCGGCACGCACGGTGCGCTCGACGCCCTTCTGCAGGATCCGGACACCGGTGGCGCGTGTGCCGTCGAACTCGATGCGCTGCACCATCGCGTGCGTGAGTATGGTGAGATTGGGTCGCTTGCGGGCACCGGTGAGGTAGGCGACCGCCGAGCTGCAGCGGCGCCCGTTGCGGGCGGTGAGCTGGAAGTAACCGACGCCCTCGGCATCGGCACCGTTGATGTCGTCGCTGAGCGGTGTGCCGAGCTCGGCGACGCCGTTGATGAAGTCGTCGCAGATGGGCCGGCGGAAGCTCATGTCGCTGACCGAGAGCGGACCGTCGTGGCCGTGGAACTCGTCGGGTCCGTCGCGGTTGCGCTCGTTCGTCTCGGCGCGACGGAAGTAGGGAAGAACGTCCGCGTAGCTCCAGCCCTCGCAGCCGAGCTCGGCCCAGCGGTCGTAGTCCTGGCGCTGGCCGCGCACGTACAGCAGCCCGTTGATGGAGCTCGACCCCCCGAGAACACGACCGCGAGGCCACTTCAACGCGCGACCGTTCAGACCCGGGTCCGGTTCGGTGACGTAGCACCAGTCGGTCTTCGGATTGTGGATGGTCTTGAAGTAGCCCACCGGCACGTGGATCCAGGGGTTCCAGTCGCGACCGCCCGCCTCCAGCAGCGCAACCGTTGTGGTACCGTCCGCGGTCAGGCGGTTGGCCAGCACGCATCCGGCGGACCCTGCGCCGATGACCACGTAGTCGAACTCTCGATCCAACGTTGCGGTCATCGGGGCGGCTCGTGGTCGGGGAAGGCGGGGCATGACGACTCGCTATAATGGTACTGGAAATCCCGTTTCTTCCCCATCTCATCCGCATCGACCGTCCGGGACGGGCGATCCCGGCCGAATCCTCGGCGCTACCGACAGCCGATGGAGCCGTTCATGGATGACGCCGCGGACGGACGCCGGACCCCCAAGGGATCCACCGTCGGTCGCGCCCTCGACATCCTCGATGCCGTCGCCCGCGCCGAGCGACCGCTGACGCCGACCGAGATCGCCCAGTCCCTGGCGCTCCCGAAGGCGACGGTGCATCGCCTCTGCGGCACGCTCGAGGAGCGGGGTTACCTGCAGACTCGCTTGAACGGGCGCGGGCTGCATGCCGGCTTCCGGCTGAACCGGCTCGCCCTCGGCGTGCTCGCCAGCGCTCCCTTTCAGGCCAGACGACGGGCAGTCCTCGAGGCGCTGTCACGGGAGATCGGGGAGACCTGCAACATCGCGGTGCCGGACGGGGGCGAGATGGTCTACTACGACCGCGCCGAGACGCACTGGCCGGTGCGGGTGCAACTCAAGATCGGCAGTCGCGTGCCGGCCTACGCGACGGCGGGTGGCAAGATGTACCTGAGCTCGCTCGCGCGTCCCGCGCGCAACCGCGTGATCGGGCCGCTGCCGCTCGAGCCTCACACCCCGAACACGCTCGTCGATCGGGACGCGCTCGACGCGGAGCTCGAGCGCACGGCCGAACGCGGACACGCGCTCGACAACGAGGAATACATCGACGGCATGGTGGCCTGCGCCGTGCCGGTGACGAACGAGCAGGGACGTCTCTACGCGACGCTGTCCTTCCACGCGCCCTGCATGCGCGTGCCGTTCGAGAAAGTGCGCGAGTTCCTGCCGGCGCTGGAGCGGGCCGCCGGCGAGCTGTCCCTGCTGCTCGAAGACTGAGGCGGCACGCGTGAGTCGCTTCTGGAGCACGACGGTTCGTCGTCTGACCCCTTACGTGCCCGGCGAGCAGCGCGCGGGCGCGGACGTCGTCAAGCTCAACACGAACGAGAACCCCTACCCCCCTTCCGCCGCGGTGCTGCGGGCGATCGGTGCGGTCGACGGCAGGGCGCTGCGACGCTATCCCGACCCCGGCTCCCGCGCACTCCGCGACGCGCTCGCCGCCGAGCACGGTCTCGGCGTCGAACAGGTCTTCGTCGGCAACGGCTCCGACGAGGTGCTGGCGCTCGCCTTTCTCGCCTTCTTCACCGACGGCGCCGGGCCGGGCCGCGGTCTGCAGTACCCGGCCATCAGCTACGCCTTCTACCCGGTCTACTGCGACCTGCACGGCATCGAGCGCCGGCCGCTCCCGCTCGACGGGGACTTCCGCTTCGACCCGGACGACTTCCTGGCGAACGAGAGCGGCATCTGCTTCCCGAACCCCAACGCGCCGACCGGCGTCGCCCTGCCGCGTGCTGCCGTCCGTCGCCTGCTCGAGCGCCACACCGACCACGTGCTGCTCGTGGACGAGGCCTACGCGGACTTCGGCGCCGAGTCCGTGATTCCGCTCATCGACGAGTTCCCCAACCTGCTGGTCTGCCGCACCTTCTCGAAGGGCCGCGCGCTCGCCGGACTGCGGCTCGGCATGGCGTACGGCAGCCGCGAGCTGATCGACGGCCTGTGTCGGGTCAAGGACTCGTTCAACTCCTACCCGGTCGACGTCGTCGCCGAGCGCGCCGGTGTCGCCTCGCTCGCGGACCGCGGCGGCTATCTCGAGATCGTCGAGCGCATCGTCGCCACGCGCGAACGCACGGTGCGCGAACTCGAGTCGCGGGGATTTCGTGTGCTGCCCTCGGCGGCGAACTTCGTGTTCGCGCGGCCGCCGGACGGCGAGGGCGAGACGCTGTTCCGGCGCCTCGGACAGGCGGGCGTGCTCGTGCGCCACTGGTCCACGCCCGAACTCGCCGCCTGGCTCCGCATCTCCATCGGAACCGACGCCGACATGGCGCGCCTGTTTGCCGTGATCGATGCGGTACCGGACATCGACGCGTCACGATGAGCGTCGAGCGGGAGCACGCGTGGCGCAGCACGTCGCTCGTCGTCCTGACGGCGCTGCTCGTGCTCGGCCCGGGCCGAGCAAGCGCCCAGGACGACGCGGAGGCGCGCGACGCCGCCGCGTCGCCGCCGGGGCTGTTCGGCCGCGTGGGGCAGGCGGTCGAGCGGACGCGCGAGCGCGCCTCGGAGGGCTTCGTCGGTTTCGTGTCCTCGGTCGACGGCTACTTCGG